>Ga0325414_1001441_pt1 | contig 22934 bp, 14 predicted proteins | sample PopdelMetagenome_8_FD_206183 | JGI IMG/M metagenome (GOLD analysis project Ga0325414, IMG submission 206183) | Populus deltoides microbial communities from Bellville, Georgia, United States - Leaf-PdKOR-R3 | ecosystem: Host-associated > Plants > Phyllosphere > Phylloplane/Leaf | place: USA... | reverse complement strand
TTATTTAAATTATCCATCCATAATGATATTTTTGTTATATAATGCATATCATAAATATTATGGTTGATAGGTGTGAGTATAATTGTGGAATTGAAACCCAGGATGATTGGGTCGGGAATTAAGTTATTAGATGCGAACTGTTAGAAGTGTAAACAGGTTACATGTCGGTAACTTGGGACCTTCCGGTATAGGGGGGACTCCGTTGAAATTCTGGTAGATGTTAATACGAAGACCATGAATATGTATATACAAAAAAAAAAAAATTAACTACTCTATTTTTTTTTTTGACATGAGATTGTTGTTTTATCCCAGAAATTGGGGATGTTACACTTAAAACCATTATATATATGGGCAAACATTAAAGGGATAGATATTGGAAGAGTGTTCATAGATAATGATGTTACTATAAACATCTTACGTTTATGCATGTTAGAGGTTATTTGGAAAATAATGGAAGATTTGACTTCAACTAAAGTTGTGATTAACGGATTCTCTAGGTAAATTTTACAAGTAAAATGGATAATTGGTGTTAATTTAAAATTTGTTTCTTTGACTACAAAAACAATGTTCTTTCTTATAGATGCAATGCCAAGTTATAATGTCCTGCTTGGCAAAGATTGGATTCATGCAAATGGTTATATACAATCTACTTTGTATCAGATGCTACTATTGTAAAACAAAGAAAAGTTTGAATTCCTGCATGCATATAAAGCTATTCACTACATTTTCAAATCATTTAGAGGCATAATTTACAATGGGAAATGAAGCACATTTAAAATTGTGATAGACCTGCATTTAAGATGAATATTTACCATAAATTAAATGTATCTTATATTATTAGACATGTTATTATAAAACATGCTTAGTTAAGGAGATATTGATACTTCAAGTGCAAAATAATGATATAAAACCTTGATAAAAATGCACTTTTAAGTACTAATCATAAAACCAGGATCTTTTGTCAAGATTGAGGAGATTGAAGATGAAATCTATTTTTTCCTAACAATGCTTTTATTAGATGAAGAGCCTAGAAGGAAAAGGAAGATTCCTTTAAATAAATAAGTATAGATTGCTACTAGCTATAGATTGCTAACATACTAGACAGAGGAACAAATTGCTAACATACTAGATAGAGGAACAAGTATTAACAAAATTCGAATACGAGAAAAATACAGGCAAGTTACAACAATTCAATTTAATTTAATTTGAGAAAGGAGATATGCTAAAGTTCAATGATGAAATAATTTAAGAGGGGATATGAAGAACCTAACCAGTAAGAAGAAGTGAATCTTGGAGAATAAAAATGAAAGAAAATCCCTCACAATGGTGCTTGGCTAAAACCAGAGGAAAAACAAGCACTAATATTGGTACTTAAAAGAAACAAAAATTCATTTGCTTAGGATTACAAAGATATGTCTAGCCTAAATAGAGAATTGGTGGAGCTCAAGATTCCAACAGACAAAGGGGTTAAACCTGTGATCTAGATTCAGAGAAGAAGAGGTCCATGGTTCATACTCATTGATAAGGAAGAAATCTAGAGGTTTATGAAAGCTAAATTCACTAGAGTAACCAAGTATGTAGAATGACTTTCTAATATAGTTTTTGTTTAAAGAAATGAAAAAACTAGAATCTGCATTGATTTTAGATATTTGATTATGACTACACTTGAAGATGAATACCCAATATCAATTACTAATGTATTAATCGTTATAGTAGCGAAGTATAAAATATTATCTATGATGGATGGGTATTCTAGTTACAATTAGTTTCCCATTGTAGTAAATGATATTCACAAAACTATATTTAGATGCCCTAGCTTAGATGGAGCTTATGACTGGATAATGATGCCTTGTGGATTAAAGAATGCAAGGGTAGCATATCAAAGGGCTTATGAATATAATTTCTCATGATTTAGTTGGTCAAATGAATTTAAAGAATATTTAATTGATTTACAAAAAGCTTTTGAAATGATGATAAAGTTTGATTTTAAAATGAACCTATTAAAGTATGTATTTGGGGTTTCTGTAGGAAAGTTTCTTGGTTTTCTCATTCATAATAAAGGGATAGAAGTAGAAAAGAATAAAGCATGAGAAATTTGAAATGCAAAACCTCCTTGAAATATACAAGAATTCATGAATTTTTATGGTTCATTGAGTTATTTGAGAATATTTATTTCTAACCTTACTGCAAAAACTAAAATGTTTATACCTTTGTTAAAGTTATAATTCAAAAAAAAAAAATAGTTCAAATGGAAACAAGAAAATCAAAGTGCATTAAACAAAATCAAAGAGTATTTGACTAATTCATCAATATTAGTCCATTTAAAGATAGGAAAACCATTGAAATTATATATTGCAGTGGCTGAAAATTCAATTGGAAGTCCTCTTTCTTAAGATAATGATGTTGGACAAGAGCAAGTCGTTTTCTATTTGAGTAGAATGTTGAATAATGTAGAATGTAAATTTTTTCCAATTGAGCAGTTATGTTTATCAATATACTATTCTACAACATTATATGATATTTTATTCTGTGCATATTATGGCTCAAATAGAAGTTATTAAATGCATGCTAAATAGACCAATATTAAATGGAAGAGTAAGTAAGTGGAGCTTGTCTTTGGTAAATTTTGATTTGATTTATATATCTAAAAAATTAGTCAAAAGGAAAGCTTTAGCTAAGTTTTTAGTTGATCACCCTCAACAAATTTACAAATATTTAAACAAAAATTTCTAATAATAGAAATTACTCCATGGAAGTTGTACTTTCATGATTCTAATATCACTCATAACTTTATATTAGGATTCAATCCCCAAAAAGAACCATAACTAAAATTGCTTTTCAATTACAAACAAAATGCACAAGCAATAAAGCAGTGTACGAGGCATTAATATTTGGTTTGGAAATATTAATTTATATAGGAGTCACAACCATCCAAATTTTAGGAGATTCTTAATTAGTGATAAAACAAGTAACAAGAAGTTTTAAGTGTATAAATACATTCCAAACCAAGCATTTCTTAAGAAGGTATGGCAATATGTTGAGAAAGTACGCATTCCAAACAGAAGAAAGATGAAAAAAGGTTGTCTTCGAACTAGGATAATGGGTTTGGGAGGTTTCTTGGGTATAGAAAATCAAAGTTGATGCTTAGAAGAGATGGTTCATTCAAATTTCTTGAAAGGCTCAATGCCTACAAAATGGATCTATAAGGTTAGTATAATGTTAGTTTTATATTCAAAGTTTATGATCTTTCTTTGTTCGATGTAAGTGATGATTCAAGTTAAATCGTTTTTAGGAGAGAGGGGATGATATGATTCTAGCTACGACTGTCGTGAGGTGTGCAACATCGTGGACGACGGGTCTGCCTCCTAAGAGGTGTTGAAATGAAAGGGTTTTGGGGATAATCATAAAGTTATGATTATGAGTTCATGAGTCACCACCTAGTATTATGGTTACTAGAAAACCTATGATATGTGAAAGTCCGGGTAAGGGACTGGTTGTGCAAGGGAAAGACACATCACCCTTATTGCATCCTACCTAAGGTAAACTACATTATTGTTTGATTGTTATTCTAAGTCATATTTTTCTCCATTGATCTTGTCAAAGGTTCAAGTCAAAACTGTATTCATGAGAAAGTCTATACCTCATTTGATTAAATCCTAACAGTTCTAAGATCTAAATTTTAGCATCATATTTATTTCTTTGTATCTTTAATACTTAAGGGTATGCTTTACTGTTTAGTTTTACATCTCTAAATATTAAAGTCTATAACTAAACCCTAATACTTTAAATATAAAGTGAACAAAATGATTGGTGAAGGGTTGTTGATATTTTAGTCAAACCTTAATGGATAATCATAAACTAGTTACGATATTCATTTTTGCATTTTAAAACATGAGAAATATGCTTTTTTGTTTTTTTATATATAAAAATATACTTGGAAAAGTTTTAGGATTTGGTCGTATGTAAGAAAAAAAATATTTTTTTTAAGAGGAAATTAATTTAAAATGTTTTGAATTATTTTTTAAATTTTATTTAAGAAACGTTTTAAAGAAAACCAGGTATTTTAATACCAAATCTGTATTTTTCAGTGTAAATATACAATCTAAATGTTTGGGCCAAGTTTGACCTAGTTATACAGGCATGGGCTCTGATCCCAAGCCCATTTTAGTTAGGCTGGCTAAGGCCCAACAATATTTTTTTAAGTGGGTGGAACTGGCCCAACCTTATCAGCAAGGTCCAGCTCAACCTTATAGGCAAGGTCACTAGCCCAACGCAGTGACGATGGGGTTAATTATTTGTCCATTGCATACAGAATTATACATGCAATGGCCACCATCTAGGGGGGTTAGGAAGAAAACGAAGAAGAAGTCTCATATGGCTATAGAAGAAGAGTTGCCGGTGGTGTTCCTTGTAGTGCTGGGAAGTCTAGTGTATGGTTGGTGGGGACAATGATGATTGAAGCGAGGTTGAGGGAGTGGTAGAAAGTTGGAAGAAAAAAGAAAACAAAAACCATGGGGTAGGGGGTAGGGGGATTTTTTTTTTTTTGGCCAACTTTGGACCTTGATTTCTTGATTTTTAAGGCATGAAATCCACCCCTATTTATAGGGGTGGAAGAGGAACACTTTGTCTCTTTTAGAGACAAATCTTGGCCCTTGATTCAAGCTGGAAGGATCTCAACCATTGGTTCAAAGTTGTTATCATGAACTATCAGAATTCAAAAGAAGAAAGACCAAAGTGCATATCAAGGGAGGAGAGAGAAAAAAAAGGATAAAAGTGAAAATCATGCCACCAACAACCATACACGTTGCCCAAACAAGGAGAGGACACCATAATATTCCTAAGGACATGGCAAAAGAGGGATTTTAGCCACTAGGAGGCATTGCATGTGCCGCCTGGAGAGTGAAGGCACCTCTCACATACTAGCACATACATTGCAAGTGATAAGCATTTTTTTATATATATATGATGCAACCATATTATTTGATTGTTGTATCCATATTTACCTAATATTTTGTTCATGTTTTATATATAAAATGCCTTGATAATCTTTGTTTTATGTTTTGAAGGTATTTTTGGATGTGAGATTCGAAAAGGAGTAAATTAAAGATAAAATTCAAACTATGTTGCAACCTATGTCGAATGTTGATAGATTTGACATCTAATTGATATTTTATGCAAAACTTAAGTTGTAGAGGTTGAAATAAAGTGATTTCAATGGTATTAGAAAGTTAACATCCATACCTTTCTATACATATGTGGCAAGAAAAATAAAGAGGATGGAAATCGCAGCCTTCAAAGACAAGTCTCACATTCTACCAGTTTTGACTTTCGACCATTCCGACTTGAATATCTTGCGTTAGAGAAGTCCATTTGATGCAAACTCAATTTTTTTTAGATTCCTGACTCAAAGGCCTATCTTCCTACCAAATATTAGCTGCAAAAAAGCTCATATGAGAGAGAGATATGAATTTGTTTAAGACAACCTATAAATTCTACCAGCATACAGGTTTTGTGAAGAAACAAGTCCGACTTACTTAAATGTTGATTTTCCACTTTGAAAAGGACTATTTTTATTTGTGTTGGGAGGATACTAATGGATTGGAGGGATGTGGGGAATATGATTTCCTATCAAATAAAAATAAAGAGAGAAAGAAAGAGAGAAGGCGGTCAAAAAGAAAAAGAAAAACTCTACCTTTTTCTTCTATACCCGAAATTATGTTCTCATATGTTATATTCATTAATTTTATAATAGACATGGAAGGCTAAGTTATTTTTCTTGGTTGAAAGGATACAAATACCTTCGGATTTTAAAAACTGTGAGATCTATTTTATCTTTTCTTTTCAATTTATATGATGAGTAGGAATGTTTTCCTATATTTATTTCCTATGATTGTTTAGTTTGATTGTTAGAGCGGACTCTAATTTATTATTCTAAACCAATATATTGTTAAGTTTACTATCAAAACTAGAGTTATGATATTTGAACTTGTGAAACGACTAAGTTTAATAATTATGGCGGATTTATGTTGTTAATCTTAGGGAAAACATTAAACTAAATTGACAATATATTGCAGACAATTATGTTGTCTAAGATTTATTAATCTATCTAGTTTTTAAGGCTGCCATTAAATTAAATTAAATTACTAGTGTGGATACCGTGGTTGTTTAATAGTTAGAGTTAGTTAAATTGTAGATTGGTTAACTGACTAATGTTAAGGAAAGATACATATTTAGAATATAAATTCATGTATCATTTCAGTGATCATTTTTTTTATTTTCATAGATGGACGTTTACTTGAGACCAAGGTTTTTCTCTTGATAAGTTTCAGATTTATTTAACTTAGCTTGATTAGTTTGTTCTATTTACCATATCATAAAGACCTAAACTAGATCTTCTTCGTGGGATCGACCCCTTCCTTGCTCTATATTATCTTGTTTGTTTAAGCGAGGATAATTCATTTATGTCACCGTGAAATTGCAACAATATAGTGAAATACCAAATTTCCCCTCACTTGACTTGACAATAATAAAAAAAACCATTGTGAAAAATATAAAAAGCCTTTAGGCATCAGTCTTAAGTTTTATGCTTTTAAGGGTATTTTGATTGTTTTAATATGCCCTTTGTTTTTTTATATATATATTTAGTCAAATACCAAATTCCCTTTAAATGACTTAATAAAACAAAAAAAAAACAAAACAAAAAAGTTCTTGGATGCTAGTTTTAAAATGTTTGCTTTTAAGGGCATTTTGATCATTGCATTGTGCTTTGAAATGAAAAAAAGACTTATTTATCCTTGATCAATTTAGTAATGAATAATGCGCCTTAAGAAAACACATCAATACCACCAATAGCCAGTTCAATATTTTTAGGTGTAAAGGGCAAATATTTCATTATACTATTCTAGTGAACATTATAAATAGGTATATGTCTATAGAGTTTTTCCATGTCTAATTAGCTTTTGTTTAATATGATTATTTTTTTGTGCACATTACGAAGGAGTAGAGCTATATGGGGAACTCTAGTTCCATATATTAGTATGATATGGACTTTTGATTGTTTTAAGAGTTGAGAGATATTAATTAACAAGTATACTACTGTTTCCAGATTCAACCCACTCCTACTTGAAATCACATTGCATGAGGACTTCTTCTTTTGTAGTGAGCAGTAATTGTAACCAAAGCTCGAACCCTAATTTTGATCAAGATTCAAATTGAATTGGTCAAGACTTTGATTTATCAGAAAAATTTGATTCAGTTAGGTTTTTAGTGATTCGAATGACCTAGTTAAACCTAACTAGATTTAGATACTCAAGAACACAATATAGTCATCATTACTTGGATAATTGAACTTTAAGTTCTGTTTGTATTTTGGATATTTGAATTATGTTTGTTAATTTGAATTTTTAAATTTTTATTTTTTTGGATTAATTAAAGATTATATTGAAACTGAGGTTAAAAGTTTGAAATTGAGGCATACTTAAATTCATTATAGATAATTGAACTTTCAAATTGACTTAATGTGTTGATCTAATGTTCCGTCGGTTAATCCAATGACTTTATAATTCAAGCTCATTTCTAAATTAATCATCGAATAATGTTGATAACTATGATATTTAAAGAGTTACGGGGATGTGAACTATGATTTTTATTCTATTATTATGATAACAAAAAAGCTAAAATGAACGGCAAATTTGCTATGGCTATAGATATATTTTACTATTTACCGCTACAGATTAATTATCATTTTCCTTTCTAAAAATTTAAATGACTTGGTGTTAGGGGTATTTTGGTCTTTTCACAAGACCCACTTATCATTAAAGAATTGACCAGGGATGTATATATCTTTTTGATATTTGTAAGCATAGTAATTGTTCTCCAAGTCAAAATTCTTAAAATTAGCATACATGGGTATTTGTCGTTTTATTTTCTAAAATAAAATATAATGATGATTTTACCCTTTTAAAAAAATTAAACCATGCATCTTAGGGCCTTTTGTTCTTTTCACTCTAATTTGTTTTTGTTATTATCAAGGTAATTAAAGGCAATTTGATCTTTTAATAAGAATTAATTATTGTTTAAATGAAAAAAAAGTTGTTGGCTTACCGATGGCACATACGTTTGCATGTAGGAGATATCCATGTATTTTGAATGGTACATGCGACGCCTCCCGGTGGCCATATATGCTCTTCCATTATGTCGTTGGAAGTGACTCTATGTCCTTTTCCTGTTGGTATAATGCGTGTTGATGGAGATGAGGAGGTTTATCACCGGTGAGGTTTTTTTTTCTCTTCTTTCCCCCTTGAAAATTATAGGTTAGTCGTCTTTGTTGTTGATATTTCAACTTTAATCCTTATTCTTTTGATTTCGGATTTATGTTCTTGGCTTTTTTGTAAAAGTTTTAGTTTTCAACTTCATCCTTCAATTTCAATTTATGATATATTATTTTTTTGATTTGATCCTTATTCTTTTGATTTTAATTTTTTTTCCTTAGCCCTTCTGTAAGAGTTTTATTAGTTTTCAATTTCATCATTCAACCCAAATTTATGGTATACTGTTTTTTCCAATATAGTTCTTATTTTTTTTGTATTTTTATTAAAGTGATTCTTCTTTCCGATATTGTCCTCTAATTTATTTTTTATTTTAATTTTTATCCACATTATTTTAATTGCTATTGTTTGTTTTATATCCTTTTGTATAATTTTTTTTTTGTTAATTTCATCCTTCAATATTTTATTGGTTGGGGATTGAGTTTTATAATTTTTTTCATGTATTGTGCTTACAGTCTAATAACATGGGTCATGGATTTAAACAATTAACGTGGATTGACATATTTCTTGACTTATTTTCTCTTCAGATTTGATCGTTTGATATTTTTTTAAAATGGATTTTGGCCATCTCAAATCTTTCTTTTCTTTGATTTATTTTTTATTGGGTTATTTCATTTTCATGACTTAAGCTGCAAGTTTGACAGGTTAACTCAGGTTATCTCGCCCCTTATTATCTAAGTTCATGTTTTTTATACTAACTTGGATTGACTCGGACTAATTTTTTTATATTCAATCTCATCCTTTCATATTTAGTTCTCAAAACCAACCCCCCTACCATTTACTAACTCATAATCAGATCTCAGTAATTAAATATTTGAAACTTGACAATTTAAAATTAAAACAGACTTTAAAAGTACTAAAATATTATTTAATGGATGAGAACAGTAGAATTGTTAATCACGATCCGTACAGTAACAACGTTTTGAAGAAACATTCACAATAATTAACCTGGGACAGTTTATTTGTGAAAATGTATGTATGACAAAAAACAGACCACGTCTAAAATCAGGTCAAGTTTTAAATGTTCACGCCGACTCTGTAATACTAAGATTGACTAAGCCCTATTTGGCCACTCCAGGAGCAATTGTTCATGACCATTATGGGGAAATCCTTTACGAAGGAGATACATTAGTTACATTTATATATGAAAAATCGAGATCTAGTGATATAACGCAGGGTTTTCCAAAACAGGTGTTAGAAGCGCGCTCAATTGATTCAATATCGATAAACCTAGAAAAAAGAGTGGAGAATTGGAACGTGTATAACAAGAATTGTTGGAATTCCCTAGGGATTCTTGATTGGTGCTGAGCTAACTATAGTGCAAAATCATATTTTCTTGGTTAATAAGATCCAAAAGGTTTATCAATCCAGGGGGTACAGATTCATAACATCAAAAATCCTGGTTTCAGGAGATGGAATCCAGAACAACCCCCCACCACATATATATGTGTGCGCGCGAGCGCGGGGGGTTGTCCGGATTCCATCTCCTGAAACCAGGACTTTTTATGTTATTTGGCAGTCGCCATAACGGGTTTTATATATATATCCCCCGTTATAGCGACTGCCACGTCTAGTTGATAGCTATTTGCGCTTGTCTTGGTTAACAGCTTTAATAAAACTCTTTGATAAAGTTTCGTGATGAAGGAGAGTTTGCTTTGCCCATAGGAAGATCTTAGTTAGCACGTTATCAAGGGCTTTTCTATATTAACTTGAAGTAAGTTTAGCAGTTTTATATAAATAATTAATATGTTTATGCTATGTATACTATATTAAAAAAATAAAAACTTGTTTAGTGAAAAAAACAATAACTTAAGAATTTAAAAAAATTAAATATAACAATTAAATTTTGTGAAAGACATTTAAACGGTATATTATGAACTATTTTAAATCAATAGACATTTCTACTGTCTTTTGAAATTTTTAAACAATTCATTTTTTATAGTTTATTTTTAATACAAAAATAACAATAATAAAATTTATTTTTTATTCAAATAGTGTTAAATTTGAGTTAAGTTAAAGCTATTTCATTAGACACTTCAAACAACCCCCAATTTATCATTAGTTTTGGCATTCGAATATTAATTAAAAACAGTGATTTATGTTAATTTATTTTTTTATTGCATATGATCTTATTTAAGAAAATATTTATATAAGTATAATTATGTATTAAAAAGACACTACCAGCATCTCTGTAAAAAATGACAAGAAAAAAGATATTACAAGTATTTGATTTGAGTAGGGTTTTTTTTTTAATATGGAATAACAATTGAGCATTAAGAATATTGTAAATACCTATTGATTTTATAAGTAGATAGTTTTCAAACTTCTAAATCCGAGAGTATCTTTTAGAAAAATTCAGCACATATCAGTGAAAAAACGCTTTTGCATCCTAGCCAATCAAAATATTAGAGTTAGGTTTCACTCAAAGCAAATTAGGGTTAGAGTTTTGTTGAATTCTCATCCATGTTATAAAAGATCTAGTCCTCTTTAAACTAAGAATTTTTATTCCTAAACCACCTAAAGTTTTAATCAGAGATGATTATTTTCAGTTCGGTTTAGTTTTTATCAAAAAAATAAACAAACTATTTTTTAAAAAAAAAACCAAACTGAAACTAGTTCAAACCGACTGGTTTCGGTTCGGTTATTTTAGAACAAAAACCGGTTCAAACTGGTTTTTTCGATTTAGCTCGGTTTTTTTGGTTTGGCTTGGTTTTTCACGATTTGACTCAGTTTTTTTCCGGTTTGAATTCAATTCGGTTTTTTTTGTTTCAGGCTTATAAAACCGAACTGGTCGGTTTTTTAAAAATTCTAATCGATTTTTTTTTACGGTTCAATTTTTTTAGTTATTTTTTTTTCAGTTTTCTCAATTTAATTTATTTTTCAGTCTTTTTACTCACCCTATTCTTAATTTCATTTCCCCACTCACCACAAATGTCAACTTCAACTTCAATCTCTTTAAACTAGCGTTTTTATAAATAGTGAGAGTCAAGAATATCTCCAAACTATGGCCAGTATGTATAAATTAAGTCCCCTAAACTATATGAGTTGTTTTATTTACACACCCTAAGCTTTATTTTTTAATTAATTACTTTAGTGTTTTGTGGTTTGATAATTTTTTACTTTACAGCTAAATTTTTTAAATATTACATTTTGTAATTTATTCAAAATAAAATTTAAAAATTAATAAAGGAATCATAATTCCCCAATATATATTAAAAACACCGTACGGAAGGTAACCATTATCACAACACTTATTCTTTCTCTTCCACCCCACATTCTCTCCCTCGAAAACTCCTATCCCTCATCTCACTGTCCAAAGACAAAACCGACCACTCACAGCTCTCTAACAACTCCTATATGTCTCCACCATTCTCGAAGGGGATTTGACAGCAAATTCTTCAACTTGGTGGCTTTGGCGGGACAGTTGAAGATTGGGATTTTGAGTCTTGCGGGGCCAAAAAAATGTTGCAGAAGAAAGATTCAAGACTGGTACCGTGAGAATTGCTTTGTGTTCTTTTATTTACTTAATTTGGAAGGAACACAATCAAAGATCTCAACATGTTTCTATTTATTTCCTAAAAGCTCTAGAAAGTGACCGAATTTATGTGCTGTAGTTGTTAGGACTTGGGAGTAAGATGAGATGGTGATGGCTAGGGTTGAACTTGTTATTTTGGGGTGATATTTTTGTTATTTATTTTAGGGCTCCATAGTTATTATTTCAAGTATAATTGTATTTTTATAAATATATATATTTTTTATTAATTTTTTTGCGCCAAGTCTTTAGGATATAAAATGTTACTTATCCTCAAAATTAATTCAAAAACTTGATTTTTATATCAAAGTTCTCCTACCTAGCTAGGTTCACATGACCTAAATTTATGATTGTGTCCAACATGGATAGTTCTTCTAAGATCTTTTCTACTATGATATTTTGAGAGCATCATGATTGAAGAAATCATACATATTTAGCTATATTACAATTTAATGCAAAATCTAGACTAAGGTTCGGATCACTAGAGGCTCCAATCTTTGAACTTTAGGAAATGTTCTTCGAGATAATGTTTTCTTTACTTCAAAAATCATTTAGTCTTCTTTTTATGCTTGTAAAATATTATGCATTCATATTTGAAATATTCATGATACGTAAATGTAGTTCAATGTTGCTTCCATGGAGCTTAATCACATGCTAGATATAACATTAAATAATTTCAAGTATAATTAATAATAATAATAATCTCAATTAGATTAAATTATTTGTTTAGTCCATCAAAATTAAGAGTTGATAACCCTTGACTGGTGCTTTTATATATATGAGCTTTTAGGTAATAATAATCTCAATACAAAGAAACTTGAACTATTGATCTTTTTTATTTACAAACCCCATAGTTTTTTTCTTTTCTTTGGATGTTATTACATGAACTTTTAGGTGCATGGATGAGGACACCCTCTATCACTTTTCATCAGCAGGACTATTACCAAAATATTTTTAAAATATCACCAAACAATTCTTTTAACTTTACAAATTACTTTTCAAAATCAAAATTAAACATAAAATTTTGGGTTTTTCATCCAGTTATATTGATCAATCCAGAATTGATAAAAATGATATTTTATTTATAGAATTACATAAATTTTTATCTATCTTCATGTATGAACATAGAATGTATGAAACACATATATATGAATGGAGAAATAAAGTAAACTTAATTTTTCTTTTCAAATTGGAATGTCCAATAGATACAATTGAGAAATAAATGAGAAATTTCACTTAACGTAGGCTTATAAAATTTTATATTAAAATAAAAAGAAGTGATTGAATTGCTACTATTATTTATGAATGAGCTTATAGTAGCAAAATCTTTTAATTGATGTTGGTCTCATCAATAGTTGATCCTAATAGAGGGTCTTGTCCAAATCCAAACATCTAATAATTAAGATATATATATAGGTGGGACTTAAAACGTTTAATGGTTCAAGGAGTTTTTGTATGAACACATTATAACTGTAAATTCTAACAAAACCTAATAGAAGAGATATAAATCCAAACACCTATAGTTTAGCTATAGAAGTATATACCAAACTTATTGGTGATTTGAAAATTCACTTTCTTGTCATAAGATCAATTGCTTTAGTGCTATTTTTATTACTAGAACTAAAAAGATATTTCATAGTACGAACAAATTTTTCAAACGTGTCAAGTTAATTAAGAAAGTTAGATATGGAAAAAAAGAAAGAGAGAACGAATATCTTTTTTTTTTCTTAACGTGGGTTATGCCCCTATATATAAATCTAGAGGAAGTAGTTACTTACTTTAGTAATTGTGTGAAGCAGTTATAACTACTTAACAACTCCTCTAAATTCTTTGACCAAGCTTAACTTAAAAACCAACATCTCCCCTCATTCATGAAGGATTGGACCTATCTAATACATAATATTTCAAACTTGCACAATAATTTCATATAGGCAAATAGAATGTGTAATCTAAAACACAATGAAAGGAGATCCAACATAGAAACCTTATATAAGCCACATAGAAGACTCAACCTTAAAATTAGTTACTCGTTTAAAGTATACTACTATACCCCAAACATTTTTAGTTATACATGACTGAATATAATTCAATCCCTCAAGAATTTCATACTCAATCCATAGTTACAATTACAAGTATTCTCAATCATATCAAATTCATTTAAGTAATTTCATCGTACCGGACATCATGACGGCCTTAAAAAAAATTCTTTGCAAAAAGAATATATTTTTGGCATCTTGTTCTTAGATAGGGAAATGTATTATTTAAGGAGTTGACACCTAATATTATGGTCATTATACCGCTCTGCATGGCCACATCTTTCTAGCATAGAAAACCTCTTTCTTTTGCATATTTCTTTGATTTTTTCTGCACCTTGTGCTAGAAATCATGTAACTTGGTACATAGAAATAAATTATCAATTAAGATATCAAAAAATAAAATTTAAACATTTAAAAAAATAGAACATTTTGAATTCAGTCTTACCTAATGGTGTTATGATTCTGTCACACCTTCAAGGCAACAACGTTGTTAGCCTTCCTAATAAAGTTTGTCATTGCACATCAATTTCATAAAATAATTAGTTTATTAAAATTTAAAAAATTGATTGAATTAAATAATAATAATAATAAAAAAACTATTTACGTATACAATAACCTTGAACTTTCCAAACTAAGCATCAATTATAGGTTGCTATTCAGGATTTTTGGAAATCTAACACCTATGAAACAAAGACACTTCCATCGATGATTTCATCACCAATGTTATTATACAAGCAACCTCCACATTTATAAACTTGAAATTCCATTCGTGTATTAAAATTAATGATACGGTTCAGCCTTGTGATACGATCCAAGTAAGGTCAGATTCGGATTTTGGCGTAAAAAGCGTAACAGTCCAGGTTTACAGCAACAATTATAATTCTCAATCCGACCGTTGGATCGAGCTAAAATTTATATGGACTCTCCAGACATGTTGTCCTACTATGGGTTAAGATTTCAGGTCAATTAAAGTTTGAGAAGGCACCACAATACTGGTCAACAGAGGCTGTACGAATTTTGTTATTTACTTCCATTTGACTTGTGGACTTCCTATTTGGTTAGGATTCTTTTCCTACAAGGATGTGGCAGCTGGTTATGGGAATTTCCTAGTTCCACAAGGATCTTTAATGAGTTGCAATATAATCTCCAAGTGTGGCAAGGATTCATTAATGTTTCAGAATCCTTTTCTTATAAAGATTCTTTATTCATTCTAGCTACACAAGGAAAGAAAGGCTGGTGGTATTTAATGACAAATTAATTATTTTTATTATTTTATTTTGTTAGCTACAGCCTAAGGCTTGTTTGGGCTTACTTAATACTTTGTTTTCAGTTAGGATCCAAGACTTGTTTGGATTAAGTTATGAGCTTTTCAGTTTAGAGTTTTGGGTCAGTTTTGAGTGGATCTCATATAAGTCCACATAAGGGGACCATTAGGGTTAATTTTTCAAGAACTATTTAAACTCATGTAAGCTAAAATTTCGGCAGCTTGGATGATAATTACTTCTGAATTTTTCAGTTTTAACATGTGAGAGTGATTCTTGTATTCTTCAGTTCTTGAATGAATTGAATCTGACTTATCGAAGATTAATTGGCTTCGTGGCGTCATTCTACTTAATCCAATAGTGTTGCTGCCTTGGGGTAGGTTTTCATTAAGTCACACTCCTATCAGACCTATTTCGGCTTTCCGGGATTAGATCTCAATCTTGATTGTGGGTTGCGTGACCACGTGATCACGAGGTTCGCATCAATTAATTGTTAAAAAAATTTCCATTGTTGTTTTTTTTTTAATCGTGCAAGAAAGGAAACAAACTTATATGTTGTGGTTGGACTTCCAGTGAAAAATGTACTTCCTAAATATACATCATAAAAGGCACACCCCCTATGTGAGGCGACCTTGCACTCAACTAGCTTGCATTGAGAGAGGATTCTTGTGCTTAAAATGCATGGTCATGGTCGGCACCTAGTGACTAATGGTCATCAGAAGCGTTGCCAAAAAAACAAACAACACTACCATCCAAATTACTCACTAATGATCTTCTCTTTGTTATATAAACAAATTAAAGCATAAAAAAGGTAATAATATTCTCATTATATCCTATTTAAACAACAATTCATCAGAACCTCCCCTATACGGGAGACTACCCAAATTTTATTATCTGCAAATACATAATAATAAATAAATCCATAAACCAGTTGATTTTATTTATGACTAGTATTAAAAAAAACCACAAAATTTTATCATCCCTCGTAATTTTCTCATTTCATGTTCTACATGCATCTAAACAAACAAAGTGACCCGCACTTTGAAACTAACCAAAATTTGTTTTTAAACCATGTTATCTAACCTAAAACAAACCAATTTGACATATTCTTACTTTTTCAAACACATTCATACTCAAACTCTAATTTTCTAAATTTGGAAGTAACTCAACTATTGGAAAAATAGTAAACAAATCTATTATCAAGGAAGGATAACTCCAAAAAAAAAAAAACATATCTGCTCTAATAGCTAAGAAATCCACATCTATTCTGCAATTCATAGGATTTTAGGATAGAAATAAGTTAAAACTATCCTATTCCAACAAAGATTCTAAATATTAGATGAATAAATATTCTAAATAATTAGTTAAATAAGTATTCTAAATACAAATCATTTTTTTATCTAGGAATCTTTTTTCTATCTTAATAGTCCAATAGTTTTCTTTTTTTCTTATTTTTAAATTACAATTCGCAATTTCTCTTTTGATGAGAATAATCAAAGAAATTTTCAAATAAATTGTTTACAAAAAATGACTATTCTTGAAGTGATTAATTTAGGTTTTCATAATCACAATTGAATTAGGAATTGGTTTAGAATAGGAAGTCAACAAAAAGATATATTACTTGAAATTAAAAACAACATCTTAACCAAACAATGGCAAAAAAAAAAAAAAAGGAAGAGCAGAAGACTTACTTGGCGTGGAGGCATGAAGGATGAAAACTTTTCTAGTGTTGAAGATGGAGCGAGAGGGGAAAAGAATGAGAGGGAAGATACATAGAAGAAGTTGACAGAGAAAAAAGAGAGTAAAAAGATGGAGAGAGAGATTAATAGGGAGAAGAAAGAAGAAGAAAACATTGTTAACAAATGAGATTACGGATTTTGATCTTTTAATTGAGGCTTTTCACTAATGAAATTACCAATGGAAAATTAAATGTTTATTAATTTTTAAACTCTATTGGTAATTTTTTGGACTAATTAAAAATTTTGTCTTAATTTTTTCAATAAAACCTGAAATTTTCCAAACCCTTTAAAAATTCTCCTTTGAAATTTTGTTTCAACAGTAATTCTATCGATGATCTATATTTGTTAATGGAAAACTCTTGCAAATTTTTTCCAAGTCTCTAAAACTTTTCAACATACTTAGTCAGTCGATAATTCTATTGGCATTTTATAGCTCATCGATAATTTTATCGGTATAAAACAATTTATTTTTCTAAGTGTTCTTGTTTTCTCTATCAATCAAACCTACAAATACAATAAAATCACAATATAGTAACACCGTTTTTGTTCAATAACATAATAGTATAATCACAACAATAAATATTTCATTAGTGTTAACAATATTTCATTGTAAAGAAACAACTATAAAGATTACATTAAAGTCAATTTCATTACACATTGATTTTTTATAATTAAAATCAGTTCGAAATAAATTTAATCAAAATTGTCTTTTTTTTTTCAATTTCATCCTCGTCATGTCTATCATAGTCTTCTTTATTGAATTAAAGCTCATCAATATCATCATCTTAATCGACTTCTATGTGTTCATTGATTCTCAATATATCATTTAACTCCTCAACGTTAACATCAACATCAATAAAAATATTCTTGGCTACATAAAAATTCAAATTTTATTCTAATTTGGTAGATGAAGCAACTCAATATGCATTAAATAACTCATGAACATGAAAGACATCGTCTCCCATAATTACTTCATTGTTACCCTCTTAAACAACTTAGACATGACCCTAGATTTGTCTTTTTGTACTCCAAACCAAAGCATAACATATCCTTTCTATCACAATGTACCCATTCATAATTATAAAACATTTTGCTTAAGTAATAAATAGCTTGTTCTCCTCCAATATTCTTCATACTAGCCTAACACACACCTAGTAGTTTTTTCTGTCATTATCAGATATAAGATCAAAGGTTTTCTCGGCATAAAGGATATCATCAAAGGTGAGTTTTGTAAATACCTTTTGATCTTATCAAAAGCTTCTTGGTATTCATCATCCCACACCCCATGACTTTTCTTTCTATGTAATCGGAATATTGGATCACAAGTCACTGTAAACTAGGATATGAATCGGGTTATGCAATTCAAACACCGATGGAAACCTCTTACTTATTTCTCTACCTTAGGAACTGGCATAACCTGGATAGCATTTACTTTGTCTGGATTGACCTCTATTCCTTGACTGCTTACTATGAAGCCCAATAATTTCCCTGTCTTTACCCCAAACAAACACTTTAAAGGATTTAATCTTAATTGAAACTTATGCAGCTTCTTGAACAACTTCCTCAAGACTTGCATATGATCTTCCTCTTTTATTGATTTAACAAGTATATCGTCCACATATATCTCCACTTCTTAATGCATCATATCATGAAATAAGGTTACCATTTTCCTTTAATAAATGGCTCTGAAGTTTTTCAAAATGTTTAGCTCCTTACAAAGGAGAGAGATCAATATAAAATTTTCTCCTAATGTATAGTGTTACCAGTTTCTTTGGGCATAAGACATTGGCAAAATAAATAAATAAGAATTGATGGTAATATACGTTAAGAAATATATTTATTTTGTTTTATTTATTAAGGGTAGAATAGTAATTTTAGTTTAGCCTATATATAATCTCTTTGCATTTAAGTTAAAACAACATAACTTCATAATAAAGTGATTAATGAAAACCTAGCGTCCTTCTCTCTTATGTTCGTATTTGTTTTATTTCTTTTTTTTTTAATTTGGATTTCTGTAACATGGTATCAGAGTTTATTTATGGAACGAGGCTTAATCTCAAACACAGTTTTTGCGAATCCAATTTTTTTTGGAGTGATATTTGTTCAGTTTCTGCAAATTTGGTATTTTGTCTTCTTTTCAACTTATGCAATTTGATATTTGCATTTTGTTTCTGCAATTTTTTATTTTGGAGTAATCATATAACTTTGAGAATATATTTGTTTAGTTTCTGCGATATCTGTTCAGTTTTTACAATCTGGTATTTTATTTTTCGCTGCTTTTGCATTCTAATTTTCTTTGTTTGTTGATTATGGCTACTAAAAGAGATGATTTGCTTCAATTTGTGAGTGTGAGGTTAGATGGAAAGAACTATTCGTATTAAAGTTATGTAGTGAGAAATTTCCTTAAGGGTAAAAATATATGAGGATATGTTAGTGAAACTTATGTGATACCTAGGAATATTGATAAGGGTTATGTTGCTTTAATAAATACATTAAAAGCAAACAATGTAAAAATTATTACATGGATTAACAATTTTGTTGAGCATTCTATAGGTATGCAGTTGGCAAAGTATGAGACAACAAAGGAACTTTGGGATCATTTCAAATGTTATTCATATAATCAAATTTTGCAAAGAAGTATCAATTAGAGAATGATATACGAGCTATTCATCAGAAAAATATGAGTATTTAAGAGTTTTATTATGTTATGATAGATCTTTAGGATCAATTAACTCTTATAGAATCGATAGAATTAAAGGCATGTGGTGCCTATATTGATTGTAGAGAGCATCAACGATTAATACAGTTTTTAACAGCACTTCATAGTTATTTTAAAGGACTTAGAGGTTCAATTCTGCATCGTTCTTCACTGCCTTTTGTTGAGTACCCTACCTAAATAAGCAATGTTCGCTTCTTCTTCCATAGGTCAGTTGACTCATAATTCCTCAGGTATGTTACATTCCGAATGGATCTTAGATTCTAGTGCTTCACATCATATGTCTCTAGATTCTTCATCTTTTACTTTTGTGTCCTCTTCGCCCTCTATTCCTATTATGACTGTTGATGACATTCTCATGTCCTTAGCAAGTGCTGGTTCTGTTATCACACCTCATTTATCTCTCCCAAATGTTTATCTTATTCTGAAACTTAAATGGAATTTTGTTTCTATTGGTTAGTTATGTGATTCTAGTGATTATTTAGTCATTATGTCCTCTTCTTTTTGTTGTGTATAGGATTTGCAATCTTAGAAGCTAATTGGGACAAGCTGTAGGGAGAATGAACTATTTATTTTGGATGAGTTAAAAGTACCAGTTGTTGCTATTGCTACTACAGTTATTGATTTATCTTCTTTTCATTTGAGTTTTTTCTCTTCTAGTTTTTCTTTATGACATTCTCTTCTAGGTTATGTTTCGTCTTCTCATTTGAGATTGTTTGCATCCATAATAGTTTTAGGAAATTTACAAACTTGTGATATTTCTTATTGTAGTGGATATGAACTCGTGAAATTTTCCACTTTACCTTTTAATCAAAGTATTTTTGTTTCTTCTTTCTTATTTGTGATTCATTCTGATGTATAGGGACCTTCTTTTGTTGCCATTATAGGAGGGTCTCAATATTATGTTTCTTTTATTGATGATCATACTCGTTATTGTTGGGTTTATTTAATGAAATATCATTTTGAATTCTTTGATATTTATACAGCCTTTCGAGCTCTTATCAAAACTCAACATACTACTGATATCAAATGTTTTAGGTGTGATTTGAGTGGGAAATACACCTCTAATAAATTTTGTGAGTTGCTTACCTTAGATGGAGTCATTCACCAAACTTTATGTATAGATACTCCTGAGTAAAATGGAGTTGCTAAAAGAAAACATAGGCACATTATCAAAACTACTCGTTCTCTCTTGTTATATGCTTTTATTCCTAATGAGTTATGAGGAGAAGCTATCCTTATTGTTGTAAGTTTGATTAATACAATTTCATCTTCTTATATTTTAGGTTTTTCTCCTTTCAAAAAGTTATAAGTATACCCCTAATTATTCCTCATTTAGAGTTTTAGGTTGTTCTTGTTTTGTTCTTCGTCCTCATGTAGACTGCAGTAAGTTATCCTCTCAATCTACTATTTGTGTCTTTCTTGGTTATGGTGAACGTAAAAAAAAATGTTATGGTTTTGATCTAATAACTCAAAAACTTTATATGTCTCGTCATGTTGTTTTTCTCGAGCACATACCTTTCTTTTCTATTTCATCCACTACTCATAGCTTAACTAGATCTGATCTTATTCATACAGATCTTTTTTCTTAAGATTCTGATAGTTTATTATCTCAGGTTCCTAGTACCTCAGATACTCCTCTCTATGTTCGATCAATTTGTACTCATTATTCTACAGGTACTAACATTATACTCTCCAGCACATCTGAAGCTCCATTCTCATCTAGAGTACCTTAAGCTTCATCTAAGATTATGGATCCATCTCTACGTTGATCCATGTCTGCGTCAATCCACACGCATTTGTAAGTTCACAAAGCTACCAGATTTTGCTTATTCTTGTTATTCTTCATCATTTACTTCCTTTTTAGCTTCTATTCATTGTCTCTCTATGTCCTCTTCTTATAAAAAGGCAATTCTTTATCCTCTTTGATAGCAAGCTATGGATGAGAAACTTTCTGCTTTGTATAAAACAGATACTTGAAATTTGGTTCTTCTACCTCCTAATAAGAGTGTTGTTGGTTGTCATTAGTTGTATAAGATCAAGACTAGTTCTGATGAGTCTTTTGAGCGATACAAAGGTAGGTTGGTTTCAAAAAGATACTCTCAATAATATGGTATGGGTTATGAGGAGACATTTGCTCCTATTGCAAAAATAACTACTATTCATACTCTTATTATCGTAGCTTTGGTTCGTTAGTGGCATATCTATCAACTTGATGTTAAAAATGTCTTCTTAAATGAAGATCTTCAGAAGAAGTTCATATGACTCTCGGTATGTTTATAAGCTCAAGAAAGTGTTGTATAGTCTCAAACAAGCACCTTGTGCTTAGTTTGAGAAATTTTATATTATGATCTCATCTCTTGGATATGTTTCTATTGGTCATGATTCTACTCTTTTTATTAAGTACACTAATGCATGTCATATCATTCTTTCTTTATATATTAAGGACATGATTATTACTAGTGATGACATTGATGATATTTCAGTTTTAAAGACAGAGTCGGCTAAACAGTTTGAAATTAAGGATTTGGGTTATCTTCGATATTTTCTGGGTATTGAGGTAGCTTACTCACCTAGAGGTTATCTTTTTTTCTCGGTCAAAATATGTTGTAGATATTCTTGAGCGGGCTAGACTTACTGATAACAAGACTATTGATACTTTCATTGAGGTTAACACAAGGTATTTTTTTCTGATGCTTTACCTTTGATAGATCCTACTTTATACCGTACTATTGTTGGGAGCTTGTTATATCTCACTATTACTTGTCTAGATATTGCATATATTGTTCATGTTGTTAGTCTTTCAGAGTCTTTTACTTCCATCTACCTCTTCCTTGGAACTACATGCATACTCTAATGTTGATTATATAAGTGTTTCCACGAATCACAAGTCTGTTACTAGTTTCTGTATCTTTTTAGGTGATTCTTTTATTTTTTGGAAGAGTAAGAAACAATCTATTATTTCTTAATCTTTAACTGAAGTAGAATATCGCGCTATGACAATTACTATCAAAGAGATTATTTGGTTACGTTTGTTACTAGCGGATATGAGAGTTTTCCTTTCTTATCCTACTCATATGTATTGTAGCAATTAGAGTTTTATTCAGATTGCTCACAACTCGATTTTTCATGAACGAATTAAGCATATTAAGATCGATTGTCATCTTACTTGTCATCACCTCAAACATGGCACCATTACTTTGCATTTTGTTTCTTTTTCTTCGCAAATTACAAATTTCTTTATCAAGTCACATTCTATTTCTCGTTTTTATTTTCTAGTTGGCAAACTCTCGATGCAAACTCTTGATGCTTATAGCTGCCG
>Ga0325414_1001439_pt1 | contig 22935 bp, 13 predicted proteins | sample PopdelMetagenome_8_FD_206183 | JGI IMG/M metagenome (GOLD analysis project Ga0325414, IMG submission 206183) | Populus deltoides microbial communities from Bellville, Georgia, United States - Leaf-PdKOR-R3 | ecosystem: Host-associated > Plants > Phyllosphere > Phylloplane/Leaf | place: USA... | reverse complement strand
AGCTTTAAAATAATTATTTAGTTAATAATATGTTGAAAAACAAATATTAAAATCAACTCGAATTAATTTATCAAATTAGTAAATTTAATAAAAATTATTTTTTATTTAATTTAGTTATATAATAAATAAATAAAAAGTGCTTAGCCCTTTCTGAATTATTATAAAAACAATTTTGTTACAATATATTATTTCCAAACATTCTTAAAAAAAAACCCTTAAAAATGGGCCACATGGGCAAAAATAAAATAAAATGAATGAACATTGAAGGTTAAAAAAAAGAACGAATAAAGTTTCCAAATAAAGAAATAAATAAAGTTTAAAAAAAAAGAATGAAAAGAAACAAAAATTAGACAAACAGTAGAATTCAAACCTGTCTGGGAAAGAAAAAGAAACTTTCAGTCAATTATTTGGACCATTTGGATTACATGGATCTTTTCAATGGTTGACATCCATGTGAACACTTGGTTTTCTCTCTCTTTATTGGATTCTAGAAATTTTCTTTCTCTACTCTCTAACTCATTGAAAAATAAAAATAAAATAAAAATTTTGAACTAGAATTAAATTTAAAAAAAATATATAGGGACTATCAAAGTCGAAAAGTAAAAGTTGGAGGATGGGAATGATTTTTTTCCACAAAGTTTAAATGAGTCATAATATTTCTTCATGTTTCACATTGGGGTCCCTATCATTTAATATTTCTTTCATTAAGTAATTTTGAAAAGTTGGTTACTAAATTGGACATAAAAGGATACAATTGAAAAATAATAAATTTTGATAATCAAATTTAAAAAAAAACCACAGCATTTCATTGTTCATTGCTGCAATGAAATGCCAAGGTCCTTTTAATATATGACTAGATATGGTGCATGCGCATTGTCGAGGGCCAAACAAATATTTTTTTACGTGATAGGTTAAAAAAATTTAAGTCCCAAGTCATTTGTTAAATTGGTAATTTAAATATTTACAAAAAAAACAATAAAAAAACTAGAAAAAAACAATGAAAAAAAAAACAGCACACTCAAACCTATTCGAATTATCAAACAACTCAATACTAACGTAACTGAAGAAAAACCAGAAAACAAAAAGTTAAAGTTCAAAAAAAAACATCAGCATAAAAAAAAGAAAGGAAACCAAGCAAACCTAGTCGAATCTTCTAAATCTAGTTTAATATAAAAAACTTGCAACTTGTTAAATTATGGGTTCGAGTTCAATTAAAAAACTTAAATATCATCTAATTTAATTTTGAAAGATAGAATCGTTGAAAAAACTATTAATAACAAAAACTTGCAAAAGAAAAAGAATAGCAAAAAAAAAAATAGGGCTAAAATCTTACAGGGAAAAACCCAATGAGGATGAAATCTAAAAAAAAAATATCACAAACAAAAAAAATTACAATTAAAAAAATTAAGACCAAACTTGAAAGATTAAAAAATTATAAGAGGTAAAATTAAAAATTATTTGTAATGTAGTAGATTACTTATAGATTAAAAAAGATAGTGATGAAATAGAAAAAAGGATTGTTGAGTGTTAATTCAATAGAATCAAACAAAAAAAAAACACAAAAGTTTAAAAAAAAAGAGAATTAAACTAAAAAAATAACAAAACAGAATTTAAAAAAGATAAAGAAAAAGACAACATAAATTTAGAAAAGGGAAAAATACAAGGCAAACCTCTATAAAAAAAACAAATCCTACAAAAATCAAGAAATATAATTCTTAACTAATTTAATTTTGAAGGATGAGATAAGTAGAAGAATATTAAAAAACAAACCCTGCAAAAACAACAAAAATAATGAAAATAAAATTTAATAGAAAAAACTATAGGAGGATTGAATTTAATGAAAAAAATAAAAAATAATGCCAAATAAAATAAATATTAACTAAAAGAATAAGGACCAAATTTTAAAGATTAAGAAAATCATATGGAGTGAAATTAAAAACATCTGTAAAAATAAAGTAAACCCGAACAAACAACCTAAACATGGTCAAATTTTAGAAAGCTCGCAACTTATAAAACCCTAGATATGGTTCATATTAAAAAGTTTATTATAAGCTAATTTAAAAATATAAATTTTTAAAACATGTCAAAACAAAAAAAAAACCTCGAGCGAACTCAGTAGCCATCTTGGATCAACAATTGAAACACATGATCTATAACATGGAATTTAGTTGACCATATAAATTCAAAAATAAAAAAATACCTCCTAAAAAATATTCAAAAACAAATGCTTTTAAAATAGATAGAAATCGACTTAGGCTAATCCTTCAGATCTATTACTCAAGTCATGAGACCGGGTGACCTTATTAAAAGTAAACCCGAAAAACAAAGAAGCAAAATTCTTAATTAAACAATTATTGAGAGATGAATTTAAGAAAAAAAATCAATCAAAAAACAAATGCAAAATAAAAATAAATAGCAAATAAAAGAATTAGGATTAAATTCAACATAAAAATGAAATAAAATTAAATGTTTAGGGAAAAATCAAATGAAATTAAATGCTTAGGAATTGAATTGTAAAAAACATAATTACTAAAATAACCCTGTATAATCCTCAAAAGATATTTATTTCATGGTGAAAGATCACCTTACCTTCGAAATAAAGACAAAATATAAAATGATCAATGGGCAAAATAGTAATTATATTATTGTAAAAATACTAATATATGTCTTGGGGTATAATAATATCTCTACGGGGGTTATTTTTTTTTATAATAATATTTATTGCCAAGTGTTTTAGGCCTTGTTTGTTTGATCGAATTTTCAAACTTTAATGTGTTTGTTTACCATTACAAAAATTGATCAACGAATAACACTTTTCAATTAAAAAAATTTGACTTGGTTTCCAGAAAAGTGTTTTCCTTTTATTTTGGGTAGAAAAAACTTTTCAAAAGTTGTGAAAAAATTAAAAATATCATATTATTTGATGATTATAACAAATTTGGTTCTCAAACTTTTAATTGCTATATTTTTTTAATATATTTATTTTTCAATTTCACCTCTTAGAATTTGATTTTTATATTACTTTGGTCCTCATTTTTATGATTGTTATTTGCCTTTTCTCTTATTATTTTTTTAATTGAATTTTTTATCTAAAAAATTTGGTCCTCATTCTTTTGATTGTTACTTATTTTATTTGAAATAATTTATGAAATTATAAGTATAATTATTTTAATTTCATCATCTTTCAATTTTTTTATCTGTTAGATTTGATTTTCATTATTTTTATTGTTATTTATTTTATTTGAGATAATATATGAAATTATATTTTTATTTCAATTTCATTCTTATTCAACTTTTTAATTTGTAAAATTTCTTCCTCATTATTTTAATTAACTTGAAAAAAATATTAATAAGTTATTTTCCAGCTCTTTTTTCATGGTATAACCAAATACTAAAAATTATTTTCTAACTTATTTTTCATGATACTACCAAATATCAAAAAATAATTTACTTTCTAGAAATCCACTTTCTAAAAGAAAATTACTTTCCAGCAAACAAATAGGACCTCAGTATAATTAGTAGTAATAGCTCTCTTTAATTTAGCCAAATTTTTTTTATGAAAAAAAGCCCTTATTTTCAAATAATTCAAGTGTAATGTTCATCATCTCTTAAAGTAACCAAACAATATTTATAGATATTCCTACTATGGAAACAAAGACATTTTATGAAAACAAAACAGTAATCACATAGAGAGTACAACAATTATTTTTTAGAGTATTTTATTTTTGAAAAATTTATTAAAATAATATTATTTTTATTTTTTAAAAGAATTATTTTTGAAATTAGTATATCAAAATAATCATATATATATATATATATAATTTAAATAAATAAAATAAAATTTTAAGAAACAATATTCCAAACACGACCTCGTAGAAGGAAAGATAATTGGCTTTTAATTTGTGAATGGGTGATCTTGGGATAAGAGGTATAATTATAAATCTAAAAGGAAATTTTAAGTATTACATGTAAAGTTGACATATATGCAGTGACTTGACAATTTGTTTCTAAAAATGGACTAATTAATTATTTTTTTAAAAAAAACACATGACCTATATTTGTCTTGCTCCATAATGACTCAATAACAATTTTAATTTTAAATAAAAAATATAAAATGTAATTTTAAGCATCTTGAGTCTGGTTGCAAAGTCCTATTGGGTCTCGAGGCAATGCCAGACCTCATTACTTTAGGTCTGGTTGCTAAATCAGACCCAATGTCCTTGGATCTGTTTTTTTGGATTTGTCATCACATCAAAATAATATAAAAATATTAATTTGAAGTAAAGAAAAAAAAATATTTTTTTAAAAGTATTTTTAAAACGCAAAAACAAACATGCTTTAATATAAAAATTCAACGCAACCTAAAATAAAAAAAAATCATTATCTAATTTTTGTAAAATATAAAAAAATTACGTCAATTTATTTTCCTTTTACAGTATGAAAAAAATTCAATAAGAGAAAAGAAAAAAAATTAAAGGGAAAGAAATTAGTTACCGGTGTATTGGGCGCTACTCTGCTATATACTATTCATAGTACTACTATAAAAAATACTTTATTTGAAGATGGTGATGATGCAAATGCATTTCATGCTTTTAACCCAACTCAAATATTTTTACATTTGAAAAATGAAATTGTTATTGACCCGCTGTGGAGCGTGGGCCAATATACTAGCTATTGTATTATTATGTAATGGTCATTTTTTAAAAATATATTGAGATAATATTTTATTATTTTTTTAAATTGAAGTTTTATATCATCACATCAAAATAATACAAATACATCAAAAAATATTAATTTGAATTAAAGAAAAAAAGAAAAAAATTAATTTTTTAAAATATTTTTGAAACACAAAAACAAACATGTTTAAATAAGAAAATTCAACCCAACCTCAAAAAAAAATATTTTTATCATCACCCAACTTTTATACAATATAAAAAAAGTCTCATCAATTTATTTTTTCTTTACAATATGAAAACAAAAATTCAATAAGAGAAGAAAAAAATTTAAAGAGGAAAAAATTAAAATTGAAAATATCTTAAAAGAAAGAAAATTAAAGGGAAATAAATTAGTTGTCAGTGCATTGAACATTACTCTGTTATGCTCTATTTATGGTGTCACTGTAGAAAATAGTTTATTTGAAGATGGTTATGATATAAATATATCATGTGCTTATAACCTAACTCAAGTTTTTTTTTTATTTTCAAAAAAATTGTTATTGACCTACTGAGGAGCGCCAGTCACTATCATAATTATTATATTATTACATAATGATTATTTTTAAAAATTATTTTTTTATATCATCACATCAAAATAATATAAAAATATTAAAAAATATTAATTTGAAGTAAAGAAAAAAATAAGAAGTTTTTAATTTTTTTAAAGCATTTTTGAAAGATAAAAACAAACATGCTTTAATAAGGAAATTCTACTCAACTTCAAATGAAAAAAATTATCATCACCCAACTTTTGTGCAATATAAAAAATGTCACATCAATTTATTTTCTCTTTATAGTATAAAAAAATTCAATAAGAGAAAAGGAAAAAAAATTTAAAGAGGAAAAAAATTTGAAAATATCTTTAAAAGAAAAAATAAAGAGAAAGAAATTAGTTGTCGGTGTATTTGGTGTTGTTCTGCTATGTGCTATTCATGGTGCTACATAGAAAATATTTTATTTGAAGATAGTGATGATGCAAATACATTCTGTACTTTTAACCCAACTCAAATATTTTTATATTTGAAGAAAAAATTGTTATTGACCCGCTGTGAAGCGCGGACCAATATGCTAATTATTATATTATTACGTAATGGTTATTTTTTTATTTGTTTAAAATATATTGAGATAATATTTTTTTTATTTTTTTAACATTGATTTTTTATATCCTCACATCAAAATAATACACAAACATCAAAAAAATATTAATTTGAATTAAAGAAAAATATAAAAACAAATTTCAATTTTTTTAAAGCATTTTTAAAACGCAAAAACGAACATGCTTTAATAAGAAAATTCAACCCAGCTTGAAATGAAAAAAAACTTATCATCACCAAACTTTTGTACAATATAAAAAAAAATCTCATCAATTTATTTGTTCCTTACCGTATGAAAAACAATTAAATATGAGAAAAGAAAAACAAATCTAAAAAGGAAAAAAAAATAAAATTAGAAATATCTGGCGGCCTAGCCAAACCTAATAGCGTTGGGTTTGAGTTCCCTACCGAATCCGAAAGCATTTGGTTCGGCTGCTCTCAGCCAAATCCAAGATCAATAGATTTAACTAAAAGTTGGAGCGAATAGCGTCAGGTTTGGCGGCCAAGCGAGACCCAACACCACTTTTTAATTGATAAACAAAAACAACAACACCCCCTTGGTGCTATAATATTGTCCATAGTATAAATATTCTATGTCCACAATGTGATCTATAGTATAATAAATTCATGTTCACAGTATCTACATGTTTTTTCTCTATAATATAATTTACTATTATTTTCACCAACCCCCTCGTTTTTGCTGAAACTCATGCAAAATATCAAATAATAATAATAATACAACTTAAGGCTAATTCATTCATTAATTTTTTAATTAGTTTTTATTTATTTATTTTTTAACGTGGATGTATAGCTGACACAAGTGTGCATGAATCAAATCTATAATCAGAAGCTCAAAAGACAACTTAGCTTGGAAGCACAAATACTTCCTTGTCGTATTTGAAAATATAGTAGTGGTTTTTTTTTTAAAATATTTTTTATTTAAAAATATATTAAAATAATATATATTTTTTATTTTTTTAAAATTAAATTTGATATTAGTACATCAAAATGATCTGAAAATATCAAAAATATATTAATTTTAAAAAAAATAAAAATTTTTCAAAATCGATTACATTGGGTTCATATGTCAAAGATATGTGCATATGTGTGTGTGTAATATTTGAAAGTTTTTTAAAAAAATCATAAAGAAAAAACCCAAATTTTAATATTAGAGTAATTAAACTAAAATTATAGATAAAAAAAGCCTGGTTTTTTTAAAAAGAAATTATAAAATTATTATATAAATTAAATTAAATTAAATTATTGAGTAAATTTCCTATAGTTTTAAAAAATTATAGATTAAATTTTTTTTATTTAAAATATATTCCTTCCTCTAATTTAAAAAAGAATTCTCTAAAATTATAAATTAAATTAAAACTATTAGGTGAAATTCACATCGCTTATTCCAATAATTTTAATTCAATTTATATTATTACTTGAATGTGGAATTTTTCTTTCTTTTTTAATTTTGTTTTCATTTTCCCAATTTTTCATATGAAATTTTATTTTGTATTGATGCATATATATTTTCGATACAAGGAACCCAATATTATATAATTTGGTGAAAGTGCAAAAACAATAGCGAACCTATAATAAAAAAAGAAAAAAACCTTAATAATAATAATAAAAAGAATACGGTAACAAACATGCTTGACAAGTTCTTATTTAAAACATCGATCCCTTTCATGAATGAAAAGCAAAAAAGCTATCCCATTTCCAAATTCCCCTGTTTACTACAATCAACCCAATCACTAGTTGGCGTCCCTGAGCCCTTTTATTTATGAATGAGTATATTTTCTACTTCACAGCGAATTAATATTATTTTTTTTAAATATAAAAAATTATTTAGATTATAAAAAAATATTTTAATAATATTATTAAACCTAATCAAGTAAGTTAATTTTTAAACCTTTACTTATCTGTTTGTCAGACTCAAACATCTTAAGTTTGATAGACATATTACACCCAAGCACCTTGAATCTTGCTGTTATGCCAGACCTAAGATACTTGAGTCTGGAAACGTCTTAGATCTGACTGTTATGCCAGATCTAAACGTCTTGGGTTTGATAACTATGACAGATCCAAGTTTGAAAATATAGGAATTCACTTATAATTATTATAAGAACATATTTATTTTGTATTTTATCTTTATCTTTTTAATCAAATATGTTTTTATCTTTTTTATTCTTTCTTTTATTTTAGGACATTAACCACACGCATCTCTAAAATTCACTCAATGTTTTTTATTAATATCTAATTTTAGTGAAGAAATCATCTATAAAATTGCATAAATTAAGATAGTTAAAAAAACAATATGTCTTTTACATATATAATATTTTCTTTTCCTACAACATAATGTATTAATTCAAAAGTTTAAAAGTTTTCTCTTATGATAAAAAATTTCAATTTTTCGTATATAATAATTATAGTTATAATGTAGAATAAACTCTTATTGTAACAAACTTTAACAATTAGATCATGTAACAACATCTCAAATTTAAAAAAAATGAACCCTTTAAGAAATTGTCTAATACTTGGATGGAAACATAAAATTAATATTTTCATCCACAATGCATATAAAAAAAAGTTTATTTTGAAGGCTTGAAATAAATTATTTAGAACTCAACATTTTCATTCTTTCCTCTTCAAATATAAAAAATATATAAAATAAGTTGAAGAAACAAAAAAGAGTTTGCAGTTAAATTCTACTGCATATGAATAAAAAATCCTACTTCAATGAGATAGTGTTTGTTTTTGCATTCCAATCATGCTTTTGAAAAATTTTAAAATTTTTAACATAGACACTTGGGTCCGACATGGTTGCTAGGCTCAACGCTTGGGTCTAGCAACCATGCCTAACTTGACAAAAAACCAACAAAGAGAATAATTGTACACTTTAGTTGTTATGATATAGAAAAGAAAGAAAAACAAAAAACAATCTATTACCGGCAGCAATCCAACCATTATCTGTCTGCACATGCCATACCATGTGAAAGAGCACACGACTGTGCATCCAATAAGACGACGAATGATTAGATTTGGCCACCGGGAAACGTCATGTGCGCCTTCTTAATGGCGCGAGTGCCACCCATTTGCTGAGAAAGAAAAAGAAAGCCAAAGAAATATCTCGTGAAAAGATGAGAAATTAAAAGTGAAATTAATATTACAATCCACAGTAAAAAAATCTCTTGATCTATAATAATTTTCCTATATCATTTAGCTTTTATTATAATGATGTAAGATTAATATGATATATGATATTTTTATTAAAAAAATATCAATTTCATTAATAATATTTATTTATTATATGCATGAGATGCCATTTAATTTATAATATTTTTGTGGGAAATGTGCTGTGTGAAAATAATATACCATTACTCTTTTAAGTGTTCGTGGACACTCATTAATGAGAAATTTTAGATTACTTAATGATTAATTATCAATATTCACTCTATTACAAAGATAAATACAAGAAGAGGAAAATAAAAAATAATAATTTTTAATTTTAAGCAAAAATATTGTTATTATTTTTTATATATTCAGATATAATTCTCTTTTCCATTTTTGTGCTTATTTTCTCATTTCAAAGTATTTCCATATAGTAAAATATCAGTAATTATAAAAAAATCATCTCAACTCAAAATTTAAGTTACTAGATAAAGTCTCAAGAATAATTTTATATTACTTTCTAACAGATAACTCAAGTGAAAGCTATCTCAGCTTAGAACTTGCACAAACTCATCCTACTACTTTGTGCTTAATTTTTATTAAGTAAAATAAGGATGAAAAGATTTGAACTCATGATTGATCATCAAGACTATAATACCATATTAAAAATATTAAAATTATGTTTTACTAATCACTATTAATGTGGGATTTAATTTTTTTCAATGAACTTTAATTTGGTCTAATAAATTAACTCTCGTATTCATATTTCCTAAATTAATGGCATCAAATTTATATCGATAGGATTTTAATGAGACTCTTGCTATATAAATACAAGTTTTTGATCCCTAGGCTTACATACTGAAGTACAAACTTTTACCTATAAAAATACATAATTAAATTTTGAAAGTATTTTTCATCAATGACAAAGAGATATATTTTGATATATTTATTTTTCTACATCAATCTAAATGCAAATTATTTTTAAAATATGTTTAGATTATCAAGTATAACAAAAAATTCATCTCAATTCAAAACTTAAGCTATTAGGTGATGTCTCAATAATAATTTTATATTGATTTCTAACACACATCCTTTAAGTAAAAATTTTTTGAGCTTGAAACTTGCATATACCTCACACTACCTTGTGCTTAATTTTATTAATTAGAATGAAGATGCTAAGATTTGAATAAATTTAAACTCGTGATTGTTTAGTTATAAAGGCTATGATTACGATGTCAAAATTTAATCCCAGCAGCCACACCATAAAATTTGTTGCGATGTCGCGGTCGTACAAATTAATTACCTAGCTTAAAACACAACACACAAGATAATATAGAGCAAGCAAAGGGTCGATCCCACAATGAAGATTTAGTTCAGATTTTTATTCTATACATTATGTAATTAGGAGGTTTTGATTTGTGATGATCTAAACTATGGAAGAAATTAAACTAGCAAACAAAATCAATTGAAACTGAAATTTATCAAGAAAACAAACCGATGCGTCACATGATATTTGCGTAACAATACTTCTATTGAATGATTGCAAAAATAAGTGCCACGATCACTAATGATAGCTTTAGGGATTCCAAACCTGTCAAATATATGAGTCTTGACAAAATCTAAAACAACCTTAGCATCGTTAGTTCGTGTGGCTTTTGCCTCAATCCACTTGGACACATAATCAACAACAAGAAGGATATAAAGATTGCTAAAAGAAGAAGGAAATGGACCTATAAAATCAATAACCCAAACATTAAAAATTTCACTTACAAGAATATTCGTTAAAGGAATTTGATTCTTATGATTGATATTACTTGTTCTTTGGCATTTCTCACATGATTTGCAGAAGTGATATGCATCTTTAAAAATATAAGGCCAATAGAAACCACTTTGAAGTATCTTATGAGCCGTTCTTTTTGCTCCAAACTGCCCACCACAAGAATGAGAATGACAAAAAGTGAGAATGGAATGAAATTCATCCTGTGGTACACATCTCCTTACTACTTTATCCACACAAAATTTCCACAAGGAGTATCCCAAAAATAATATTTAGCATCAGCTCATAACTTGTCCTTTTGGGATGTAGACAAACCTGAAGGGAATTCTTTGGTGACTAAATAGTTCACCAAATCAGCATACCATGGTCTTATAGAAGAATATAGCACATACAACTGTTCATTGAGGAATGTTTCTCTTATTGTTTCGGTTTGTATATCCTCGGTCCTCAGTCAGCTCAAGTGATCGGCCACATGGTTTTCGACACCATTTTTGTTTTTGATCTCAAATTCTTGCAAAAGCAAGATCCACCTAATCAATCTTGGTTTGGACTTTTTTTTCTTTAAAAGATACCTTAAAGCTGTATGGTCAGTAAAAACAATGACTTTTGTACCAAGTAGATATGACCTGAATTTTTCAAGAGCAAACACCACTGTAAAAAGTTCCTTTTCAGTTGTATGGTAATTGCATTGCACTCTGTCCAACATGCGGGAAGCATAGGCAATAATATGCAAATTCTTCCCTATTCTTTGCCTAAGCACATCACCTACTGCATAGTCACTCGCATCACACATTATTTCAAAAGGCTCATCCCAGTTTGGTGGTTGGATTATAGGGGCAGATGTGACACACCTCTTAAGCTCATCATGGGCATATTTACATGCTTGATCAAACACAAAATCCACTTCTTTGATAATAGTTTGCACAAGGGTGCCATAATCTTCGAGAAATCTTTGATAAAGCATCGATAGAAACCTACATGACCTAGAAAAGAACGAACTTCCCTCACGCATGAAGGGTAGGACAATGATGAAATAACGCTATTTTAGCTTTATCACCTCTAATTCACATGAAGACACAACATGCCCAAGAAATATTCCTTGTTCTACCATAAAATAACATTTTTCATAGTTCAAGACAAGGTTAGTTTCAATGCACATTTTTAAGATCGAAGATAAATTTTCTAGACACTTATCAAAAGAATCACCATATACCATGAAATCATCCATGAAAACCTCAATTATTCTTTCAACATAGTCCAAAAAAAATACTCATCATGCATCTTTGAAAAGTTGCGGGTGCATTACAGAGACCAAAGGGCATTCTCCTATATGCATATGTACCAAATAGACGTGTAAATGTAGTCTTTTCTTGATCTTCAGGATTAATAACAATCTGATCGTATCCACTATATCCATCAAGAAAGCAATAAAAAGACTTACTTGCTAAGCGTTCAAGCATTTGGTCCATGAATGGTAATGAGAAATGATCTTTGCGTGTAGCAAGATTTAGTTTTCTGTAATCAACACATATTCTCCATCCACTCGAGATGCGAGTAGGAATGAGTTCATCATTTTTGTTTTTCACCAACGTGATTCCGGTCTTCTTGGGCACCACATGGATTAGAGTCACCCATTTACTGTTCGTGATGAGGTAAATGACACCTGCATCTAACAATTTCAAAATTTAAACTTTCACTACTTTTATCATAGACGGGTTCAACCTCCTTTGCATTTCCCTTGTTGGTTTCGCATTGTCCTCCAATAGTATGTGATGCATACACATTAAGGGACTAATGCCCTTGATGTCAGCTAAAGTCCATCCAATGGCCGTCTTGTGATCACACAACAACTTAATAAGTTTTTCCTCTTGCGTACTTATCAAACCTTTTGCGATGATAATAAGAAGTGTATTGTTGTCGCCAATGAATACATACTTTAAATTATCGGGCAAAGGTTTCAATTCTAGCTTGGGGGCCTGTAAAATAGACGTTAAAAGCTTTTTATGTGAAAGTACTAAATCAACAAAGACATTACCATGGAGAACGGTTTACAAAGCTTGTAAAGCCAATGCTGATTCGTGCACGTTTTGGGAAACACCTATGTCCCTCTCCATCTCTTCTATCTTGGTAAAATCATAATCATAGCTCAAAGCTACGCTTAATCCATCCTCACAATCAAAATCAAAAACTTGTTGCACATACTTATCAACTTGGTCATAACATGTAATAGAATAAATATTGCTATAAGGATATTTCATTGCATTATGAAAATTAAATTCAATCTTTTCATCTCCTACCTCCATAAACAAAGTATCCTTACCACAATCAATCTTTGTATTGACAGTTTTCAAGAATGGTCTCCTAAACAATATAGGAATGTTGTTTGATGAATCACAAGAATCATGTTCCATATCAAGAATATAAAAATCACATGGAATAACCAAGCTATCAATCTTGACTAGGACATCTTTTATAACACCAAGTAGATAAACAAAACTACGATTCGCAAGTTGTATTACAATACTAGTTTTATTCAAAGGCTCAAGACTAAGAGAATCATAAACATGTTTAGGTATAACACTAATGGATGCACCTAAATCACATAAGCCCCTTTTAAAATTAGCATTACCAATAACACATGGGAGAGTAAACGCATCTAGATCTTTTTGTTTCAAAGGCATATTCTTTTAAACAACAGCAGATACAACTTCACCCATACTTTCAGTTTGAAAGCTCTCTTGGTAGTACACATCTCCTTTAAGAATTTAGCATACTTGGGAATTTGCTTGACAACATCAAGCAAAGGAATGTTGAGTTCCACTTTCTTGAAAACCTCTAAAATCTCTTTTTCTTTGTCTTCTTTCTTTGAACTAGAAGAACTCATAGGAAATGGTGGAATTATTTTAAAACTGGAATTCATTGAGTGAGGAGTTACCTTTGGAGTGTTGGTCGTTGTTTCAATTTGGGAAAGAGAAGGATGTTTCTTCTTTGTACTCAATTCGGTTTCTATCTTTTCTTCTTCCTCCATCTCAATCTATTTTGACCTTTGTCTTTCAAGTTCTTTCCCACTTTGTAGCATTATTGCACTAACATTCTCTTTTGGATTCAAAGCTTGGGAGGGCAATTTTCCATTCATTTGTGCCTCTAATTTCCTTACACTTGAAGCTACTTGCCCCATTTTCTTTTCCAAGTTGTGAATACTTAACCTTGTTTCCTGCTGAAAAAGACATGACATTTTGTTGTAAGGTCACTGTGTTAGAAGCCAAAGTTTTCATCATCTCACGAAGATCATCATTGGATGATGACCCCATAACATTGGAGTTTATAAATGGAGGGGGTTGTCTTGCTTGATAATTCTGTTGGGATTGAAATCCATGAGGATGAAACTATCAGCCTTGATTTCCTTGTTGAGATGGGTTCTCATAGTATAAGTTGGGATGATCTCTCTATCCAGGATTGTACGTGTTGGAAAAGGGATCATATTTATGCTAGGGTTGTCCGTTGAATGCTCCATCAACTGCATTAACATGTTTAATGTAATCTTCTTGCATTGTTGGGCACATATCTGAGGCATGTCCTTGTAAGGAACATATGCTACAATCTTTCACCTGCTGTACATTTCCACAAGCCAAAGAACGCACAAGAGAAGTAAGATTGTTAACTTTATTTTCAAGGTTAGAAATACTTACCTCATTTACTCATTTGTTTGAGAAGTCTTCATAGGTGCCAAACTGTTTCGAGTTGGCTGCCATGTTTGAGATCAATTAGCGTGCAGCCTCGGGTGTCTTATCTACCAATGCCCCTCCACTTGCAGCATCAATAATACTACGGTCAGTAGGCATCAATCCTTCATAGAAATATTGAATGAGTAGCTAATCAGGTATTTGATGATGAGGTCATTGAATGCACAATTGCTCAAATCTTTCCCAATACTCGGAGAGTGTCTCTCCATGAGATTGCCAAATCCCACATATTTCTTTCCTTATGTTGGCAACTCGAGATACTGGAAAATATTTTTCAAGAAAGATCTTCTTCATGCCATTCCAAGTTCCAATTGAACCTGGGAGAATAGAGAAAAACCATACATTTGCTGCCCCTTTTAAAAAGAAAGGGAAAGCTTTCAACTTAACCTGTTCTTCATCAACTCCGTTCGGTTTCATGCTAACACAAACCATATAAAACTCCTTGAGATGAGTATGAGGATCTTCTCCTGCAGCAGAATTTAGCCTCGATAGGGTGGGGCTAGTGGTTTACCACTAGTCCTGTTCAGAACGTCGTTTCCCTTCAGGAAACAAAAGGCCGATACCTAATTCCACCAAAAAATCTATTTTGAACAGTACTGCTGCCGTAAGTGAATAGTACCGTCGCAAGCAAAAATTCTGTTTCTCTTTTTATTTTCAAAATAAATAAATAAATAATAATCACAACAAATAAAAATAACAATACAAGCACAAGAATCAACTAAAATTACCTCCCCGACAATGACGCCAAAATTTATTGCAATGTCGCGGTTGCACAAATTAATTACCCTAGCTTAAAATACAACACACAAGATAGTATAGAGCAAGCAAGGGGTCGATCCCACAAGGAAGATTTAGTTCAAATTTTTATGCTATACGTTATGCAATTGGGGGGTTTTGATTTGTGATGATTTAAAATATGAAAGAAATTAAACTAGCAAACAAAATCAATTGAAACCAAAATTTATCAAGAAAACAAACTTGATCGCAAGCACACATCCACCAATAGAAATTAGAACCGATCCTTGAAACAAAACTTTAATTTATATTCTGAATTTTTATCTTTTCTTAACATTGGTTAATTAACGGATCTGTCATATAATTAAACCTAACTAACAAACAATCACAATGTTCGTATTAATGATTTAGTTCAATGGCAGCCCTAAGAACTAGATAAATTGATTGATCTCTTGACAATCAAGCTGTCTTGCAGCTTGTGTTCCTTTGTTTGAGTGTTCTCCCTAAGTTTAATAACGTAGTTCCTCCACAATTATCAAGCTTCGTTGCTTAACAAGTTCATATATCACAACTCCGGTTTTGATATCAAACTTAGCAATAGATTGTTCATAATAACAACTTAGAGTCCACTCTAGCAATTATCAACAACAATCATAGAAAATATGCATAGGAAAACAATCATACTCATTCATAATATAAACTGAAAATAAAAGGAAGAATAAATCTCACGATTCTTAAAATCCAAAGGTTTGTTGTGTCCTTGTAACCAAGAAAACGAGCTTAGCCTTGCATATCTATGGACCAACTACTCTTAAAGATAGAAGAAAGCATTATTTCTGGTTTGTAGAGAGGAGAGTTTGTGTTTCTTCACTTCTGGCTGCTGCCCCCTTTCTATCCTATTTCCCTTCTCTTTTTCTTTTTATATGCTAAGAAACCTTAGTCTCTATTTTACAAAATAGTCCTCCCTTAAGTTGACAGTTTACATTTAAGTACTTCAATAACTATTTTTTAAAAAAAGAGAAATAGCCTTGCATTAAATCTTTAAGATTTGACTTAGAGGAGCTAAATTACTGAAATAAAAACTTGGACACCGGTTTAGATGCTTCGAAACATAATTTGGACATGTTCCTTCATGAAACCTGTTTGCTGGCAGAATTCAGCTGTCATCTTTGAAAATTAATATCTCCCTCATATGACATTTTTTTGCTGAAATTTGGAGCGTTGATAGGTCTTTAAGTCAGGAATCCAACAAAATTGAGTTTGCATAAATTGGATTTCTATAGCTCCAGATATTGAATTTTGAATGGACAAAGGTCAACATTGGCAGAATGCGAGATTTGACTTTGAAGGATGTGATTTCCATGATATTTCTCTTTTTATTTTTCTTGCATTAAATTTCCAGAAATGTATTGATGTTTTTTTAGTGCCACTGGAATCACTTCATTTTGACCTCTGGAACTCACGCTCTACACAAAACATCGACTGAACATCAAATCTGTCAATTACCTCCAATTTACTCATTTTTGCATCTTTCATCCAAAAGTGCCTTCAAAACATAAAATAAGAAATATCAAGGCATTTTATATATATAACATAAGCTAAACACTAGTTAAATGTGGGTGAAATCATCGAGTAATATGGTTGCATCAAAGATGATAAGATTTGAACAAATTTAAACTCATGATTGTTTAGTTATAAAGGCTATAATTCATGTCAAAAAACATCTTAACTCCAAGTTTAAACTATTAGGTGAGGTCCCAATAATAATTTTATATTTTACTCTATAACACATACATTTTAAGTAAAAGTCCTTTAGACTTGGAACTCACACAAACTCACACTATCTTATGCTTAATTTTATTAATTAAAATGAAAAATGGTCATCAAATCTTTGATACTAGCTATATCAAAAAACTATCTTAACCAAGAGTTTAAATTATTATATAAGATCACAAGAATAATTATTTATTTATAGTTTATAGATCACTCTAAAAACATTTCCTCATTAGGCAAAACCTTATCTTTCTTTTTTGATAAAAAAACAATTATTAATGCAATCCTTCAATAATTTCCATTAATGACTATGATTAATCCAAAATATGCACATAAATTTTCTCTTCCCTTGTATTAATGGTGTCATCAACCTATATGTCACTTAGATGAGACGACACCTAAATATCAAAAGTCTTGGTCGCGGTCACCAATGATGCATTGCCTAGTTACATGATCGTGTAAGGTTTGGATAATCTATATATCTTCAAGATGCTTTTTTTTTTCTGTAAAACTTCAAAACTGTTCAAAATATTTCAATCTAAAAAAGAAGAAAAGTTGAGGAAGATGAATCGAAATCATATGTAAGCAAAAGTCTGTTTTAATATGGTGCTATACTATATACGCCATAGATCATATATGTATATGGTCAGAGATTAAAAAAGATAATTTAATCTTTAATTGATAGGTTAGACGCATTTGAGTTCATTTTATTGGATTTTTATTTAATTATTATACTTTAAATTTTTATCTTATTTTTAGTGATTCGTTACCCTAATATTTATTAGTAATGTTTTAATTAGGATTTGCTTGATATTATTAAAGTATATATTTTTTAATGAGATTGACACTTTTTAATGATTGATTAAAGAATTTTTAGACATACATTTGTCCTCTTTTTTCTTTGGTTACCTCTTCTCCTTTTCTTCTCTTCTTCTTTGATTCTCTTCTTCTCTTTGATTCATTGTTATTCTTTATCATATGTATTCAGTGCTCTTATTCTTGTGCGGGTGTGCGTGCGTGCGTGCATGCATGTTACGGAGTATTACTTGCAAAATTGTAGATTTCTGCCAAAAAAAAAAAAAACAGAGATTTTAATTGGAAGGAAAGAATCTGTGGTGTAAATTAATGCATGTCGACTCCATAAAGAAGCGTATATATACACTTCAATTCACTAAATACGGCAAAACTATGCTTACCTTTTAAATGCATCTAGTTAATTAGTGAACATGTTTGAAGCCGAAGATGATTTTGACATTGCCCCCTCCACTCCAAAATTCCGCTTTCTACTTTTAGAAGAGCATGTCGATCAACCATTTTTAGCAACGTCCGTAAATGAGGCGAAGTCAGTGCTTCTAGACTCTAATATAACCTCAAAGCATCAAACTAAAGACACGCCATTATAATCTCTAGCTCTCCTTCTCGTAACAAACCTCTCTCTTTCCCTTCTCGTTGCAACAAAACCCTCATAGGAATATGGTAGATCAGACATCCAAGAAACCCCATGCCATCCTCGTACCCTACCCTCTTCAAGGCCATGTTATCCCATCAGTTCACCTTGCCATCAAGCTTGCATCTCAAGGTTTCACCATCACCTTCATCAACACCCACGCCTTCCATCACCAAATCTCCAAGGCTCAGCCCAATAGCGAAGCCGACATCTTCACCAAGGTCCGAGGATCAGGGCTTGATATTCGGTACGCAACTATATCCGACGGGCTTCCTGTTGGGTTCGACCGGTCGTTGAACCATGACCAGTATATGGCAGCCCTATTGCATGTGTTCTCGGCCCATGTGGATGAGGTGGTCGGCCAGATTGTAAAGTCTGATGACCGTGTTCGGTGTTTGATTGCTGACACATTTTTTGTATGGCCATCGAAGATTGCAAGGAAGTTTGGCTTGCTCTACGTTTCCTTTTGGACAGAACCAGCTTTGGTGTTTTCCTTGTATTACCATATGGATCTTCTAAGGATAAATGGTCATTTTGGTTGTCAAGGTAACTTGTTTATGTCCATGTTTATTCATGTCAATCAAACAATATTATTATTTCAAGTACTAGCTAGTTTCTTACTAGATAGGAATATATGATCATCAGGTTTTGGTAAATTTTGTGACTAGATTGCCGGGAGGACATCATAGATTACATACCAGGAGTTAAGGCAATAGAACCGAAGGACATGACATCATATCTTCAAGAGGCAGAGACAACTTCAGTTTGCCATCAAATCATTTTCAATGCCTTCAACGACACTAGAAGTGCAGATTTTGTTATATGCAATTCGGTGCAGGAACTTGAGGTCGAGACTTTGTCAGCTCTACAAGCCGAAATGCCCTACTATGCAATTGGACCCCTTTTCCCTAATGGCTTCACCAAGAGCTTTGTGGCCACTAGCCTGTGGTCCGAGTCCGATTGCACCCAGTGGCTTGACGAAAAGCCTCGTGGCTCAGTCTTGTATGTTTCATTTGGTAGCTACGCACATGTTACAAAAAAGGACCTTGCACAGATTGCAAATGGGCTTTCCCTTAGCAAAGTGAGTTTTGTTTGGGTGCTTCGAGCTGATATTGTCAGCTCTGATGATGCTCATCCCCTGCCTGATGGATTTGAGGAAGAGGTTGCTGACCGCGCGATGATCATACCTTGGTGCTGTCAAAGAGAAGTGTTGCCCCACCATGCGATCGGAGGGTTCTTAACACATTGTGGATGGAATTCCATTCTAGAAAGTATATGGTGTCAAGTTCCATTACTGTGTCTCCCTTTGCTGACCGATCAATTCACTAATAGGAAATTAGTGGTTGATGACTGGAAGGTAGGGATCAATTTGAGTGATAGAAAGTTTGTCACTAAAGAGGAAGTTTCAAGCAATATCAACAGTTTGTTCAGTGGAAAATTAGGGGACGAATTAAGAACCAAAATCAAGGAGGTGAAGAAAACATTAGAAAATGCGTTGTCACCCGAAGGATCCTCAGAGAAAAATATGGCTCAGTTTATCAAGGACCTAAAGAATAAGATTAGTGACAAGATGGACCTAACAAACAAATCCATATGCAATGACAGCTAAAACTACTATTCCTTTTTCGTTTTAGGCTTATATACGGTGTTTTTTAAGCAGTTTCCAATCTGGTGGATAAGGTATCCATATTATAAAATCACAAGAACAAGCAACTTTGGAAGTGTTTGGAAGCATTTTGATTGTGTCCCTTTATAGCAACCACTTGGTAGAGGAATCAAAAGAACAATAAATTGTCTTGACTAAGTAAGAAAGCTCATCCAGACTATCTTGACAAAAGGTTCTGAGAAACTCAGATGAAGACACTGACCAATGCTCTTTTTTATTGTATTCATATTTTCCTGTCTAATGCTAAACCGAAACAGGCAGTTGAAATTTAAGGTTAGTTACACAAGACTTGACAGTACAATTACCATTCATCTTGGATTGTCTGTATCTCGATTACACCGGCAAAACTTTAGTATGGATTCGTTTTTCCCTACACGAAAATGCAGTACAACAAACACTAGAATGCGATACCCAATCGCCATGAGAAACAACACCAGCAAATTCTCCCATTTGGAATTACTGTCAGGAGAGATGTCGTATGCACTACGGAGGGCCTGCAATCCCGAAATACTCCTTACTTCCCCAACATCAAACGAAGTTTCCAGGTACTCGTTCTCCAAAAGCCCCTGCAACATCGAAAACAATGACACATCTAAGATACTTCCAGAAACATGATCTCACTCCAACAGCTGCAACTCCTTCCAATAAATGACAATTTATAGGGAGAAGGAAAATTTTAATATGTTTCTAATAGTCAGGATTTTTGTATTGAATTGATTGAGCAATAAAAAATCGAGCCAATTATAACATTAATTTAGAAACACGGCTAGTCAGATGGACACAATTGAACTCATTTACATGCAAACTTGCCTGAATAGAGTAAGTGTGGAAAGCAATATAGGATACTGGATATGTCCACATTGGTCCTGGCAAGACGCTTCGAATTCTAAAATACCCAGCAGAAAGCATCATTATGACCTGAATGCCATCCAGACCATCAATCAGATTAAGGAATGTCATCTCATTAATCAATATAAAATATGCATGTACATCATTGAAACATTGATCACCTCAACTTAATTATCACTTTGCAATGTTCATGTCCAACTGAGTAGTAACTTGCAGATATGCATTAGAAAGGTCATCAAACACCATACAAGACAATCTGACTAAACATTTGAGATGAATTGAAATTTTGATTTTTGCAATCAGCATTAGTCCTCTAAAACAATTGTACTATCTTCTCCAGGATATCCAAGCTAAATGAGAGAGGTAGATAGATACAAGTTGACACCAGCACCAAAAGGAGTGTAATTGCATGTGTGCGCCATGAAAATATTTATCTGCTGTTGTATTAAACTCGGCAAAAAGCTAAGCAATTAAAAGTTATTAGGATAAAGCACCAATAATGGAACTCACATGTATGGATACCAGAGTTGATACACTCCAGAAAACATGTTGCCAAAGGGAAGTGATAACCAGCATTAGTCCTTCATTTACCAGGAGGCACGCAAAGAAATTCAAAACAAAGTACATCAACAAGCTAAATTCGTCTTGCAAGCCTATGAGGAAATACAAGACAAGACTTGATGAAATGGAGATGAGAAAGAGGAATGGTATGCTGGAGAGAAGTTGCCCAAGTAAAAAGACAAGTGCTCCTGAATGCCTATTTGATTCTTCACATGCATATATCTGCAAAACAGGCAACCAGGTTGACCAAATCACATACGAGAAAGATGAACCTCAGACAGGCAAATGATGACTAAAAGAAGAAAAACCTCTATCGATTACATTTTACACTTTTGTCATAATCAATTTTTTATGCTCACATTGAAGAACTTTTAACTTAGTTATTTATTTCGTATCTAGTTCACATGATGTATAATCAACGAACTTAATAAATAATGATTTATTTCATTTGGTGCCTCTACATAAAGCACCTAATGTTTTATTTGAGACAACTTTGGATGATATCAAGACGTTATTTTTTCAGCCTCTTTCTACTGCTTCTCTCCCTTATCTATACCTCCATCTTTCTCCATCTCCTTCTTGTCCGGCTTCACTTAAGCTCCCAATGCAAACATATAAAAGCTTTATTGCAACCTAGAAGAGCCAGAAGACTTGTACATATGCCAAGAAATAGAGGTGAGCAAAAAAACCGAAAAACCGAATAAACTGAGAAAATCAGAAAAAAAATAACTGAAAAAACCAAACCGTGAAAAAAAACCGATTAAACCGATTAGAATTTTGAAAAAACCGACTAGTTCGGTTCAGTTTCGGTTTTATAAGCCTGAAACCGAAAAAACCGAACCGAACCCAAACCACAAAAAAAAACCAAGCCAAACCGGAAAAAAACAGAGTCAAACCGAAAAAAACTAAGCCAAACCAGTTTGAATAGGTTTTTGTTCTAAAATAACCGAACCAAAACCGGTCGGTTTGAACCAATTCCGATTCGGTTTTTTTTTAAAAAAAAAGTTTGATTACTTTTTTTGATAAAAACCGAACCGAACCGAAAATGATCACCCCTACCAGAAAAAATTAAATAAAACAAAGGTAGCTCCGTTCATCTTTTCTAATTTGGAATGCCACCCAATTATAATAATAAAGAAACTAGCATAGTATATCATCTTGACACCCTTATCATCATTCAGGGACTAGTTACAAGTCTATGAAAGCTACCAAAACAGTTCTAAGATTTTCATGAGAAATTACAAAGGTTTCATTTGGGATGTCAAAGGCAACTATATAATTGATAAACCACGAAGGTCTAATAGGGTGCCTATCAAGAATCCAAGATATGAGGGTTGAGCTGGGACACGTATTATGAGGATTCAGCTGTGGGCAATTGCTGATTTTGTTTAATTTGTTTTTTTTTGA
>Ga0325414_1001433_pt1 | contig 22979 bp, 11 predicted proteins | sample PopdelMetagenome_8_FD_206183 | JGI IMG/M metagenome (GOLD analysis project Ga0325414, IMG submission 206183) | Populus deltoides microbial communities from Bellville, Georgia, United States - Leaf-PdKOR-R3 | ecosystem: Host-associated > Plants > Phyllosphere > Phylloplane/Leaf | place: USA... | reverse complement strand
TTGTTTCTTGTTAGAGATTTTTTTTTTTTATATTTTTTTTATATATATATATATATATATATATATATATATATATATATATATATATATATATATATATATATTTCATAAAAAAAATGAATTTACTAACCCAACTAGAACTAGATTTTAAATCAGTGAGTCATTGGATTCATCAGGCCAGGTCGATCTTATAACTAGGCATATAGATAAATATTAGGTTATTGCTCTGCGTTACGCTATGGGTCAAACTAAATTCTTTTTAACAGAAAAAAAACCTAGATGACAAAAAAATAATCCAAAAATATGGAATAACTTTTTTTTACACTGTGATGTATTGAATTTACATGGGTCAACATTGATTAACTTGTCAAATCTGCAACTCAGATCTTGAGATCATGATAACCCTTTAAAAAGCAAATATGTATCAACTAATCATACGGAAACCAAAATGAAACATATAACGAACACTTATTCAAAATATTTTTTAAAAAATCAAACTATAATATAGTATATCGAACTTCATTTCTTGGCTTAATCCGCTAAACTCGCGATTTAGATCATGAACTTCATTGGATTAAATAAGTTTGTAAATTTAAGTTTATTTTTTACCTAAATATATGATAACAAGTATAAAGAATTTTTTTAAAAAATTTAAACATGAAATTGAAAGAAAAAAATTAAATGAAAAGATGGAGATAATAATATATTAAATCGACCTAGTATTTGTGGCTTAATTTGTCCAATTTGCGACTCAAGTCATTAAGTTTATTGGGTTTAATAGTTTATATATATATATATATATTTAGCTAAATATATGATAAAAATAAAGGATTGTTTTTTTAAAAAAAAAACTTAAAGGATGTAATTGGAAGGAAAAAAAATTGAAGGATAAAAAAAAGGGTCTGGATCGCAAGCTTGGCCCAGTGCGTTTAGGCCTTAGAAAAAAGCCTATGCATGTAGGTCTCGAGCCCATTCTCGTATACCTGGGCCCTTTATTTTTATTTTTTTGTTTTTATAAAGGGCGGACGACCTATTCGTTTTGTTAAAAAGATAGACAAAGTGTCATATACTTTTACCCATATTCCGGCCACCAATGGTGCCTGTAAATTCATGGGTTGGTTTCTTTAGGTCAAAATCCCATTTTTCGATCTTTTTTTGCTTGAAAACACCTAAATAACACCCTTATAACATTAAAGAAAACTACTTTATCAAAAGTTAAAACCCAAAAAATAGCCTAATCAAACCAGGTAAATTTTTTTTCTCGGCTTTGATATGCCTTTTTTCAGGCAATATTGAGGTTCAAAACAACCATCATTAAATTTTTTTTTATTGAATAGAACTTATTGATACTAAAATCAACTTTTTTAGTGCTTGGAATTAATGACTTTCTCTCTTCTTATTGAAATCTAATGACTTTCTCTCTCCTTAATCGAACCCAGGAATTAAAAATAAACTTTTGGATCAAAATTGAATTTTTGAAATTTATAGAGAATGTGAAGGTTGGAAAGAGAAAGTGGGAGGACAAAAATGAATTTTAAATCCAAATTTAGATTGGTAATGAAATTCATCTGTGTTTTAAACTTTAATCTTCTATTTTTTAATTTGCCCAAAATCTAACACATTTTAAATAAATTAAACCTTAATTTGGGCGTAGAAAGATGCTATGGAAAAAAAATTTAAGGATGAAAAATAAGTGCTATGGTGATTGTCCTACACATTTTAGTATATGTTACTAGACTGTGGTGCCCATGTTATAATACGGGTCTGTATTATTTATTCAATAAAATATTTAGGTGTCGCAAGTTTGTTTAAAAAAAGAAGAGAAATCTAATAACTTGGGTTACAATCTCATTTAAATAAATAAACTAGCTTTATATGAAAATAAAAAGAGGCAACGATAACAAACAATATATATATATATAAAGCGATCATGATAATATGAGATAAAAACCTTTATCCAAGAGCAAAAAGATGATGTTGTTTAATTTTTAGCCAACCCGAGCCAATACGGTAGACATGTAAATTAGACAATAAGAGGCGAGCTAGTCTAGATAAACCTGACAAATCCGTATCCCCATCATGAAATCGAGATAATTTGTAGAAAAAAATTAAAGAAAACCACAAAGCCATTTTTTTCTTTGACAAACAAATGTTGAATGATAATATCGGAAAAGAAAATAAGACAAAAAAAGATGTCAATCCCTATTAACTTTTCAAACTCGTGACTCGAGTCATCAGATCATAAACATTATATATGAAAAAAATTATGAAGCTCAATCCTTAGAAAATGAAACATTGAAAGATGAAATCGAAAAACAATTACACAAAAAATCCAAAATAACAATTAACAAGTAAAAGAATGAGGGTTAAAATCGAAGAGCTAAAACGAAAAGAACAAAAACATTAAAAAAATAAAAAAATACAACACATGATAAAAAAAAACATTTAGAATTTCTCAACTCGTTGTTTTACATAAAACTATCATAAATATAAATTGAAAAATTTATGTATGATAAACAAAAACATAATTGAAAAAATTGAGATATAAATATAAATTAAAATATTTAATATTGCAATATGAGTCATTTATATGATTGTGTTTGATGAATTTGTTTATTAAAAGCAATTTGTAATAGAAATTAACACACACATAAAATTTATTGGAAAAAATAAAAGAAAAATATTATGTAAGGCTGCACATATTAAAAATATTATAAAAATAAATATTTAATATATATAAAATTACAAATAAATCATACTATTCTCTTAAAAAAATAAACACACCCAATACAATGATATTAATTAAAACAAGTCAAAAAAATCATAGAGAAGTAGTATTAATGAAAGCATAAATTTAAAAATTATTTTAAATAAAAAGCTATTAATAAATTAAAAAAAAAGAAAAGAATGAGGCTAGGTTGAGTGCCTCACTCATAAAATAAGGATCCACACGTGAGCTTTTTTCTTAAGTTAATAGGGGTAGACAACATGTCGTCTGCTCAAATTGTTTAAAAAAAAATTAACATGTTGTTTGGAGATCTTTGGAATCCAGCAACTGGTTTGCTGGGAAAACATGATTGCTGTTTTTTTCATCAAAAAATTCATTTTGACTCAAAACATATAGTAAACATTTTAGGAAGCTTGTTAAACCAATTCATGATATAAAAAAACACAAATTACAACCCCAAAAATCCAAAAACAAAATTCTTCCCTAACTTAGATATGTTGTTTTAGGCGTTTTCAAGGTAAATAAACACCTAATCTTAACTTCCCTTATCATATAACCATTTGACATAAAAATTTATCGTTTTGGTGGGCGAAATCAGTGCCAACAATAACTTTATCTCTCTAAACTAGAATCTGGCGACCCTCTCTCTCCCCTCCACAAAAAAACTACAAATAAAAAAAAATAAAGTTTGGTATTAAATTATTTTTTTGAAAATTAGAGGGACTAATTACATAATAGCTAAAAAAGATGAGAAGACTAAAATAAACTTTTCAAATAAATTAAAAAGTCTCTACTTATTTTATTTTATTATTTTAATCTTTTATCTTTTAATTCATTCCTTCATCTACAACGATATACAATTGAATTCTAATTCGACCTAAAAAAAGGGTTCAATTCCGTAAAATAAAAGTTTAAGAATTAAATTATTATTTTTTAAATTACTATTGAAATCGATATGCAAGATAATGAATATTAAACACATCTACAGTAAAAATACCTTTTCTTCTAGTTTATACCATAATAATAATAATAATAATAATAATAATAATAATTGCGGGAGACGAGCAAAAACTAATATGATAGGGTTAATTTTAAAAGCATTAGAATCTGGTTCAAAAACAATTTCTTCTTCAGCGCGAAATAAATATAATAAAATGGTTTTGGCGCGGTCAAAACCCTAGAAATCGGAATCGAAAAAAACTCAACACTCGGATACAGAGACAGAGAGGACGGAATCTGCGAAAAAGTCACACCGACTTCACATCCTATCCCCCTGAATCATTCGCTTTCAAGGTTACTAAACCAATTCGAATCTTTACGATTTTTCCCTTCAATTTCTCGTATTCAATCAATCTCTGTTTGCCTTAATTACTCAATTTCGACTGTTAATTATGGTTGTACTCATTGACTTGGTCAGATCTAGCGCTTAATTGACTAAGCCTTTGTTGAAGTTATTCTCTGTGAAAGGTTTATTGGGTTTCGATTCTTTTTCTTTTTCTTTTAAAGGATTCATAATTTGTTGTTGAAGTTGGTTATTTTAGTGATTTATGAAGTTTCAATTTTGGGTCGAAGTTGTTTTGATGCATAAAGATGTTTTTTTTTTTTTAGTATTTTCAATACTAATGTTATATGGTATATTTTTTGATGAGATGGTGTAGATACTGATTTGTTGATCATAATGGCGGGGCAGAGGAATAATTACAGAAAGCGGTCTCATTCGCAGTCAGATTATAATATTGGGGCAAATAAGAGGAGAAATTCTGGTGACGATAGAGAACGTTATGTTATTGATTCACAGGATACAGTATATCGTTATTTGTGCCCGGCTAGGAAGATTGGAAGCATAATAGGAAGGGGAGGGGAGATTGTTAAGCAATTAAGGATAGACACCAAGTCAAAGATTAGGGTCGGTGAAACAGTGCCGGGTTGTGAAGAACGTGTTGTTACCATGTATAGTCCGAGTGATGAGACTAATGAATATCAAGATAGTGGTAATTATGTTTCTCCTGCTCAGGATGCTCTGTTCAGGGTACACGATAAAGTTATAACAGAGGATTTGCAAGTTGACGAGGACTCTGAAGAAAGTCAACAAGTCACTGCTAAGCTTCTTGTACCTTCTGATCAGATAGGATGTATTATTGGGAAAGGTGGGCAGATAGTTCAGAACATACGTAGTGAGACTGGTGCAGTGATCCGCATTCTTAAGGATGCGCATTTGCCTCCTTGTGCTTTAAGCTCAGATGAGCTTGTACAGGTATTCCTTGTTTTGTTTTCCTTTTTGTGATGCCTGCCATTGTTTCCATGTCCTTTTTTTTTTAAAAAAAAAAGATTTCCACTTCATTTTTTTTCAAAGTTTTGGAACTTGTTTAAGGGTAGACAATTAGGGTTATCAAACAAAAACAATCCCCACCACCCCCCCCCCCACCCCCCCGATCAATGACAAGTATACTTTTATCTGGTTTTGATTGACTTTTTCTTTTTTGTCACCTGATTTCCTTCTCTTGCATGCCATTAAATAATCTTTCCTTTCAGGAAGGGTATTCTTTCTTGGACTTGTTAATGATGCTTGGAAATGTGTTATCTGATATGCTACAGCAATGTGTTTGTATTCTTTTCATCCCTTTCAAGTATGCATTTGTTGGATTTGAAAGTACAGACTCTGGCTTTATGCAACTAATGAGGCCTATATAATTTTTCCTTTACTTTCTCATATAATTGTTATTATTGGTGGCCAGATTTCTGGTGAAGCTGCAGTTGTCAAAAAGGCTTTATATCAAATAGCATCTCGCCTTCACGATAATCCATCATGGTCTCAGCACTTACTTGTTTCTGCTGTTCCAAATGTGTACCCTGCTGTTGGTTCACTGGTTGGTCCATCTGCAGCTGCCCCAATTGTTGGAATTGCTCCTCTGATGGGTCCTTATGGCAGTTTCAAAGGTGACACTGGAGACTGGTCCCGCTCGTTGAATTCAGGTCCAAGAGATGAACTTGCTTCAAAAGAATTTTCTCTTCGTATGGTTTGTCCAACTGCAAATATTGGTGCTCTAATTGGGAAAGGTGGTACCATAATCAATCAGATCAGACAGGAGTCTGGAGCAACAATCAAAGTTGATAGTTCAGCTTCTGAAGGAGATGATTGCTTGATAACTATTTCAGCTAAGGAGGTATAATACTTGTATATTCTCTTAAATCCTTTTTTGGGTGTCTATGGAGTTTCCTTCAGTGGTTCTGATGATTTTCTAATTGTTCTATATCAGATATGTGATGACCAGTATTCTCCAACAATAGAAGCAGCCTTACGTTTGCAACCTAGATGTAGTGAGAAAATGGAAAGAGATTCAGGTCTTTTCTCATTTACTACCCGTCTACTTGTTCCCTCCTCTCATATTGGTTGCCTTCTTGGTAAAGGAGGAGTTATTATAGATGAGATGAGGAAACTTACCAAAGCTATTATTCGGATACCTAGAAAGGACAAGCTTCCTAAAACTGCTTTGTATGATGATGAGATGGTGCAGGTAAAGACATGTATCTTTAATGGTTGTTCGATTTATTTATTTTTAATGATTTTTCTGATCTTGTGACGTTCCTTTAGTTAATGCAATTGAGATTTGACATCTTGTTTTCTTACCACAAGATTTCAGGAGACCTGGACATTGCCAAGGATGCTCTCATACAAATAAGTCGACGGTTAAGAGCAAATGCTTTTGATAGGGAAGGTTTAATGTCTGCAATTCTTCCTGTTTTTCCATACCTTCCTGTCTCAGCAGAAGGTTCGGAGGGTCGACATTATGACAGTAGAGATGGTAAAAGACATGGACGTGGAAATACTTATGCTGGTGGTTATGGTGCAAGTGATTATGCTGTTGGTGACAGTTATGGTAGCTATAGAAGCACACAGGTATTCTGTTTGTAGATGTATGATAATATAAACACACGTATTGAGGGGATGGTTTACTTTATTCCTGTTCTTAGCATTTGTTTTTTTACTCGTATTGATCATGTGATGAAATGCTATTTGACATGGAAAATGATTAAGCTCTATATTTCCCAATATTTCTTATTCATGCTGGAACATTTTCCAAGTTATTGCTTGGATTAATAGTGTTTATTTGTATCTTTTGCAGATTAGTGCTAGTGGAGGTCCTTTTGGAGCCTATGGAAGCTATTCTTTAGGACGCACTGGTACTTCTGGGTGAGAACTATTTCTTCATATGTCATTGTTTGATACTTGTTTAAATATTTATTCATGTGATTAGTTTATATTCAGACTAGATGCTAGAGGTTTTAAAGCTGATGTAAATTTATAACCTTTGTGGACCTGAATCCTGCCTTGTAATTAGATGCCACATGTTCAGTTGAAATGCCATGTTTCTTAATTCAAGTTCTTTGTATTATGAATTTATACTGCTTTAGAATCTGCTGCTTTTCCTTGGAGTTTTGTTGTGCAATTTATGTGCACACATTCTTTGGGTAATGGTGCTGTAGAAATTCTAACTAGCAACTTCATCCATTATCAGGTTATCTGGCCAGGCCCCTGTTTCTCGACGCAAAAGTTATTACTAGAATTTGAAGATGGTTGCTGCAGGTAGACTGGTTTCCTTCGTATTTTCTGTCTGGAAATTTCCACTGATAAAGGCCAATAACATACTCGCATGTGATAGTTTGATATCATAACCTATCCAATCTCCCTGTGTATAGGATTCTGATGCACTTATTTACGTTTGCTTCCTCCCCCTTACCATCAAAACAGCTGAGATCCATGAAGCCTGAAGCCAGCCTACCACCTCTTTTAATGAAGCCTACTGCCTAAACTGGAAGACCAGATGTACTGGGATTTGACATACACTTGGCCCACCATGACGATCTCACCTAGAAGAACCAAATAAATTTGGAGATCCTTATATTGACTAAAAACTTGTCATGTCTCTGACAACAAATTACCAAGGTCCAAGAACCTCTTTAGTTGCACACCTTTATAGTTTGTGTTAGTGGAACATTTCTACTAATTACTGAGACCATGTCTCTTCCATCCTTTGGCAGTTGTATTTCTTGCATCATTTGGTAGTTTGGTTAATAGTAACCGGGTTTTATTTCCTGCAATTCTCTGCAACGCTGTTTGAGTTTGATGTTTGAATTATGCTGGATCTGATTATCAAAAAAAATTTAGTTGACTCTGCAATGCTGAGAACTCTAATATTAACTGAATTGCAGGATTCACTCTGGCCTCTTGAATCCTCTTTAAGGCAGACAGTAAGATGTGTCTTGCTATCATCTGTAGGGATGGATTTCATATTTGTTTGAAATGTGACAAACCTGATTAAAGCCGGGAGGAACATTTATTTAAAGTATGCATTATATATCAAGAAAGTTATTGAAATTGAGTTTGAGCTTGGATTTAAGCCGTGCATTGAAAATATAAATATAGTTGCCTTCTTGTATGTCTTTTCTAAATTGTTAATTCTTTGCCCCCCGCCCCCCCCCCCCCCCCCCCCCCCCCAATTATGTACTTGGATGTTCAAATGTCCCCTTGCCTATATTGTACAGTTGGTCCTACTAGTTATTTGCATGCTTTAAAGAAGTTGCTGTATCTGGCAATTTTATTGGTTTGATTGTATTTTGTAGCTCAAAACCTGATTTTTCTATAGTGATGAGTTTCGTGAACGAAGGCAGAACTAAGGAAGAGAATTTCTCGATGGGTCATCTCATGGACTTGTGCTGTGCTGTGGTGCCGTGTCTTGTCCTGTCCAGGTAATTTTGGAGGTGGAGGTGCACATGAAATATGAACTCTTTCTTGTACACTGAAGGTGAGTTTTAACTGCTATATGTAGTGGACTTTTTAACCTCATGCATGTCAAGTATATATATATTTTTTTCATAATTGTCTTTATCCCAACTGTGATAATTCGGCACAAGGAAATTATTGTCCAGTGGAACTTGAAGGGTAGGTTACATATCACTTTTGATGGATGTTTGTAAGCTCAGACACCATTGGAGGCTTTTTCTGGATTGTTGGTAAAATCTGAACTTAGGGCTTCAAGTGGTAGGTTATTTTCTTATAATATGTTGTGTGTTATTTGGATTGCTGCACTGAAGTGTGGCCCTGATTGGTTGTTGTCTTGCAAAAAATTTGTATGGCAGGTCTAGGTCATGCATAAATCTGTCATCCTTTTACCGGGCTAATCTCAGATGCCAGCAAGTTAACTATGTGGAAGACAAGCGAGTCCTGTCAATTGTTCTAGTCATCATGGGCGCTTTGTATGTTTATTTGTAAGCGGTGTATGCAAGCGCATGTAACACAATTAGATAATTTAATTGCTTACTGAAGAAATATTTTTGTCGGTAATTACACTGCTAATGCCCAACGGATATTTTTTGTTCATCTTTTAATCGGAAATTACGGATAAAATATTTTCTGTCGATTATTCCATTACCATTTAATAATTTTCTGATAATGATCTTAGGGTTTATCTATTCTTATTTTGAAAAAAAAAAATCTCAAATATTAGTATAATGAGATTTTTTGCCACTGAACTATGGGGGTCGGAGCATGTTGAGACCTCTACTATCAATTTGATGTGATCATTGATATTGACCAAAGACCCCTTTAAAAAACTCTTATTTTGGTATTTTCAACTGAAAGTTTTCATAAATGCTGATGAAAACTCAATCCGCTTTCATAAATAATTCTAGAATTTTTAGAAGTTTGATATTTTAATTTTCTTTGAACAATAAATTATAAAAAAATAGATAATAAACTGGAATTATCTTTTATTTTTGGGAATCTCCAAGGAGATCCTGTGAATTTATATAGATAATTTTAGTGCACTTGTAAATTTTTTTTCAACAATGGTTTCCAAAATTAACCTATTTTAAACTTGGTTAGATATGGCATATTCGGCCATGTAAATATTATGTAAATATTTTGAGAATCATATTTAAGACTAGGCATATAAATTTATATGAGTTTGTAGGGTCTCAAAAGACTTGGATGATTCCAAATTATTTTCTATATTTTTCAATTTTCTTGTATTTAATGTTTGAGAAAAATTAAACAGAAATTCTTAACCTTCTTTTCTGAAATTATTTTTAATAGTAGATTGAATTTTTATTAGCATATATTAAAACTTTTAGCTCAAAATATCAAAAATTAATTTTTTTTATAAAGAAATATTTGATTAATGATAATAGCAAAATCAAACGGAGAGAAAATATTGGCTAAGAAAATGGTAATTCAAGTACAAAATTGATGAAGTTGATAATACAAGCCTCAATTTGAAATAATACTTGTTACTACTTATTTTATAATATTATAATAAATACAAGAAAATACACCTAAAACAAATCTAAAAATAAATGTTTGAGCCCAATGATTGAAGACTAGAATGCCAAGTGAAGTTGGTAGGCTAAAATAGTAATCCAAGATGTTAGGTGACAAAGCCCATTAGTAAAAATATTTGTTTTTAGTGTTTAAAGATTTAATTAGAATTTTAAAAGGTTTAATTATTTAATTGAGAGTTTAATCACAAGGAAAATCAACTTTTAAAAATCAATTTTGATATCAATTGAAACAATTGAAGTTTAAGGACTCAATTAGAAGCTTGAAAAGTTTATATTAGCCAAATCAAGGGTTTAACTGCATAAAAATCAAAGTCTGATAAGCAAATAGAGGCTTAATTGAACTTTCTATGAACCATGGATCAACTTGCAAAACACGCGTGACTTTAGGGACTGGAATCAGGAGTCAAATAAAAAAATTAAAAGTTTAATGGTCATTTAGGGATATAATTGAAAAAATCAGACACCAATGACCAACTTGTAAAAGGCACTCAAAATTAGGGGTGACAAGTGAATTTGACAGGAACGCAGTTACACAAAATTAGAAAGAAAGGAAAATTAAGGGTAAAATAGAACGAAATCAGAAGAATAGGGATCAAATTAAAAATTGACAAATCCCAAATCAAAGAAAACCCTAATCTATAGGAATTAATCAAAACAATGTCATTCAAGGTACTGTACTTCTTCTTCTTTAGTTTTTTGGCTGATCCAGGGGGCACTTTTCAAATAACTGAATGTGACGTTTCCAACCACCCCAAAGGTTGCAATCATCACCATTCAATTGAGAAACACCCTCTTTACAACCATATGTCTTTAAAATCAAATGTTTACGTCCTATTTTCTTCATTAATCTTCATAACATTTTGTCCCTAGTCAGCTACAATTATAGTTTCAGTCATCAAGCTGTTTGAGTGAGCACTTTCAAATGTTTGAATGTAGAGCTACAAACCTCTAAATCAAGCAAGAATGAGTCTAATCGAAAGACATGCACCCCCTCTACCAAGTCCAAGTGGTCTCAGGCGACATTGACATCAGAGTTGCTTCGACGAAGCCATGAAAGTGGCCAACCTAGTCAACCTTGATAGGAACACTCGTTTGCAGAAGAACATAACTTTTTTGTTTGCTCCCATTTAGAAGCTTCCAGAAGATTTACATCAAGGGTTTTAAACCCTTCTCTTTGGATCCAAAAGCAGAAAACACCTTACCTTGGTTCCCAAGCTCCTTACAAAACCACCCACACCTAAAACCAGTAGCTCCATGGCAATACTAGCTAGGTTTTAGCATGTTAGAACCTTAATAAACCCATCTAGAAGACCTAAATCCACCTATAAAAGAAGGGGCGAAGAACACAACAGGGGGGGAGAAAGAAAAACAAAAGGAAAGAGGGGAAAGAAAAGAACAAAAGAGAGAAGAAGAAAGAAACTCAGGTTAAGGTGCAAGGATCCTATCCAGAAGGATTTGGAAGCTTCAACTTTGTCTAGGGAGGTCTGAAAACAAGAAGAAAGGCATGCAATACCAAGAATTGATTCAAATTCCACTACTACATTTAACAGTTTTACTGATGGAATATTCTGTTGATATTTACTCTACCATTTTGTTGGCGCATATTTTATCAATTGATTCACGAATGGAAAATGTTCATCGGTAAACCTCTCATCGGCAATTTCTTTTCTGTTGGCTTTTTTATCGGTAAAAAAAAAACCTAATGATTTTACAGACGAAAAATGCGTGCCAAAGAAAAAAATTACCCATTGGAATATACCGATGAAATAATTCCATCAGTGATGTAACAGTTGAAGTGGCATATGCAATCAATTTTTTCCAACTATCTGGAATATATCGATAGATGGAGTCCGTCGGTAACTCCATCCGTAATAATTAAAAATTATATTTTTTTAAAACATCAATTGAATAAAAAAAGAAAATAATTAAAAGAAAATAAAATTGTATAAACTTCAAGTATGTAAAAATAAATTATCTTAATATAAAAGCCAAATATTCATTACAAATTTACATGTTCAAATAAAATTAAACTAGAGCAAAGGCGACGCTGGAGGAGGAGGAGGAGGCTGGTCGTTCCCGGGATCATAGGGCCAAAAAGGGGGTGTCTATGTATAACCCATCTGTGATCTCATATCCATGACCATTCAACGTAGTTCTTCATAATCCGCAAAGAGTTGTTCATATTTTTCATTGAGATTGGCTATATGTTCTTGCAAGGTTGCGAACTCCTGAGACTGGGTGCTCGATATTGATTGTGAGTTCCTAACAGTTGAGAAATTATGAGCCATCTGTAAGTTCTCGGTCGTAGTATTGCAGAGTCCGTACATCTAATTTCTATCGAGTCCACCAGGCGATTCTGCCTCCATCCATATATCTAGATTGAAATCTAGGTGGGTCGTAGGATCATCCCCGTATCTCTCCCTCAACTGGTTGTTATATGTTTCCTGTAAATAAAAAATGAAATCATCAAATTCAATTCAAGAAAATAATAACTTATAAAAAAAAATGGTTGAATGAGCATACCACAAAGTGTTGAGCGCGGTTGTCGGCGAACTATTGCACTCTTTTTTGGCGGTCTTCACTCTGCACTTGCGTCTCCACAAAAAGCTCATCATGTTCAAGTGTTGTAGCCTATTAAAAAAAAATGTTGTCAGTTAAATATATTTATAAATAAAAATAAATAAATTAAAGATAGATGTGATTAAAATTAATTTTACCATCTGTTTCACATGCAAAACGAACAGAATGCTGGTGTATGTGGTAATTGAACCATGAATTTACCGGCTCTGGTTCCCGACACTAGACTGTGAGCATCGTGTGAAACTCTTGGACATCACGTGCTGAATATATTTTGCCCATATATTCTCCAGGATGTATGACGGTTTGAAATTCTTCCAAATTGTCATGTCATTCCAGCCTGGTAGAGCGTTTTCTCTAGCATAGTTTTTAGATTTCTTTTGCGCCTCATATAAAAAATCATGCAACCAATATGATACAAACTTATTCTATATGAGTTAATGACAAATGAAATTTTAATATTTAAATTAAAGAAAATTATCATATTTTTTTCGATGTTACCTAGTTGCAGCGTGATTCTTTCAAACCCTTCTCACAATAATATCATTTGCTCCATCCCACACAAATTTAGCCTTGCATTGAAAATTTATAAAAAATAAATCAATAATTTCAATAAAGTAAAGGAATTAACATAAAAATAGTTAAAATTTCAAGTTAACACTAACCTTAAATCTTGTAAACCATATATCGACATGAGGTTTCCAATTAGGATGTTTGGAAACCTGGCTCTATTTAAACAATAGAGTTTTCATCGATGATTTAAATGCCGATGTTATTACTTGGGTATCCTTAATTTTTGTGAACTTGAAAATCAATAAATTTAATGAAATATTATTTGTTCATAAATTATTAAACACAAACCAACTCAAAACAAAAGAAACTTATATTGAAAGATCGTCCTTTCAATGCACTTTGCACTTGCGGGTGTATGGATCCTGCTGTGAAGGGACATCACCTCTACATTGTGGAATCGCACTTGAAGAGGCAGCGTCGTGAGTCAACGTAAGTTCCTTTTCGTAGTCGGCACCTAATGACACGTTGTTATCATCATGACTACTAGAAGAACTAGCTATGATTATGTGCTCATGACGTGCAGTTGATTTTACCCTATACATCTACACATATTTGATGAATATTTGCATAATCAATTTTAATTTATTTTAAAAAAATTCTGCAGCACCTCCCTTATACTAGAAACTACCCAAAATGAAATATACAACATATATGCCACAAACAGATTTTATTTTATTTCTACCAACAATTTTAGATTATTCAATTTCATCTCATTTTCAACATGATAATGTTTTTAATCCTAAATTGATAAGAATTTTTTATAATTAAATTTAATCCTATATATTTAATCGACAATTAAAATAAATCAAAACAATAAAACATAATTGCAATGTAAACAAAAAAATAGAGAAAACAAAAGTAATACAAAAACAAATATAGGCTTTAGGAATGAAAAATTCTTACCTTAAAGGCATGCTTACTTTCATAGTTTATCTACGTGTACAAAAAATAAAAAAAATACATTGTTAATAAACTGAAGAAAAGAAGAAGAATAAGAAGAAAATATGTCAAAAGATTCACCACATATACCTGTTAATTGTGTTGAGAGAGAAAAATTTAATTTCTACTACGTTTATTACAAAGTTGAGGAGAGGATTTGAGAGAGTAAGAGCGATTATGAGATTGAGAGAAAAAAATGAAGTTCTGGTGCCTTTGTTGGGTTTTATACTACGTTTTACTAAGGGGATCACCGACGAACTATTAAATATTATTATTTTAAATTATTCCATCGGTGATTCCCTCGGTAACTTCACCTTGAAATTTTCATTTTGCACTAAAAATTTCAAAAAACCCTCCAGATTTTTTGAGGTTCGTCCATGATTTTGTAAGTAAAACTGTAAATAATACAAAATCAAAGATGCATTAATTACTAGCGTGTTGGAATTTGCAGTTCGTCGGTAATTCCCTCGGGAAACCTACCACTTATTCAGTGAACTTTAATTGTCATCACCAACATGAGAAGGGGAACAATTCCTTTCGCCTCTAGAATACACCGACGGTTTTTAGTCCATCGGTATTTCCATCATTGTTGTGCATAGTGAACAATGCCAAGGGGATGAGAATAGTTTCCTTCGCCTCTGGAATACATTAATGGTTTTAGTCCGTCGGTATTTCTATCAGTGTTATGCACAGTGAACAGTGCCAGGGGAAGGGGAACAATTCCCTTCACCTTTAGAATACATCGATGAACATGAATTGTCAGTATTTCCATTAGTGTTTTGCACAGTGAATAGTGCTAGGAGAAGGGAAACAATTCCCTTTGACTCTAGAATACATCGAGAGACATGAACTGTCGGTATTTTGATCAGTGTTGTGCATAGTAAATGACACCAGATTGTATACGTATTCCCAATCTATCCATCTTGCAAATACTTCAATTGAAAGTTGTACACACAATACAATAACACAAGTTCACATAACAATATTAAAATAAATACTTATTTGTTGAGAATTTCATCAATAACTACTACATTATAGTTTATAGCATTACACTTTCATGTTTTAATAGTTATTTAGAATTGTCTTCTTCTTCTTCTTCTTCTTCAATTGACTCATTGGTAGCTCCATCGTAATCTTCTACGTAGATATTATTACTATCATCATCTTCATCGACTTGTGCTTGTCCGCTGGAGCTCGGAACAACATTCAACTCCTTAGCGTTAATAACAACAAAAATATTATCGAAGATGTAAAAATTTTAATTTTTTTCTAAATCAATAGATGGAGTAACTCGATAAAGTTCAACTAACTCACTAACTTGAAAGACATCATCTCCCATATTTGAGTCATCATTCTCATCCTGAACAACCTCGACGTGACCCCTGGGTTTGGATTTCAATACGGTTGAAGAAAAAATCTATATTCCGGTTAGGACTATTAGGATTGGGTATGATCGTAGATAAAAACATGAACTCCGGTGACACGATCAAAGAGTTGATGTCTTCTCCCAAGTGTAGGAGTGTTGAAGTAATAAATAACCCAGCAAGACCGGGGTCGATCCACATGGAGGTTAACTGTATAAACTACAAATAAAGAAATAGATAATAACAGAAAAGGAGTTGAGGAGAGCTTTGAGATGTGATATTGATGTAAGGATTTAAACAAATATAAAACAAATGTCAAGGTTAGAGGATCCACTAATAGTATTTCAAATAAGTATAATATAAACTTTTTTATTACTCAACTGGAAACCACACACAAAGGAGGTTCCAATTGGATTATAAATTATTAACATGATTATATTAATTATCTTATTTGAGTAATGCCAATACTTGTAAATGTGGTCAAGTATTCATGGTGATAACTTATGTTAAAAACAAATCAAGTTCCTTTCATAGCACAGGTGTCGGTTATACCATACAGTTGGGCTATGAAAGTGCCAAGTATTTGTTGTACCAAGGGTTGTTCAACACAAATCTAGATTAACCATTTAACAAGTAAGGTATTAAGAGTGAGTAAGATAATAAATACAAAACATATTAGTATCAAACATTAAAGTCCATGTTGAGTTTATACTATACTTATTCTTGCACCATTAGTGTAACCTTTTCACCTTGACATAATAAACTTAGCTGAACATTATGAAGAAGAGAAACATAAATAAACAAGAGGAGAACATGATTATATGAATATAGTAAAGGAAATGAAAGGCATAAATAATAGATTAATGAAAGAAAAACTTAAGCGTTACAAAAATATAAAAAAGAGAGCAAGAACAAGAATGAGATCATTTGGACTTCTAGAACTCAACATATGGATTGAACACTAAACAATGTATGGGCCGCAGGACATATTCTGACTTCTCTGTTGTTGCTATAATTTGAACTTGAAAAAGGTCATTTTGAATCTTGGACTCTTCATGAAAGTTTTAGGCATATGTCTTAACTTTCTATCCATATAAACCATACCTAAATCCAAGTTATATAACTCTAGTTATGATCCAATAACTGAATGGTGTTCCAATTTGAATTCAACCAGCATCTCTTTTCTAAGCTTAGCCCTCTCTTTGTCTTCTCAATTTCAGTAGTTAAACTCATCAATCAATCCTTTGATTTATGTGATAGGCCTGCATTTAAATAAACATTTACCATAAATTAAAGGTATCTTATATTATCAGACTTGTTATTATAAAACATGCTCTAGTTAAGGAGTTATTAATACTTCAAGTGCAAAATGATGATATAAAACCTTGATAAAAATGTACATTTAAGTACTAATCATCTGGCCTCATACATATCCCCGTTGGCAAATTATAAATTGTGAGTATAATCGGACAACAAGAATAAGGAGCAACAAATGACCCTAATGGATTGAATCCAACCTAAGATGTACGTTCATTGATTCAGCTGAAAAGTGAGGATGCACACTGTTAAAGTGTTTCCATGCATCACTGTCGGAAGGATGCACCATCACTCCATCCACCGCATCATATGTTTGGTGTCATGTCATGTGCTCAGTAGTCTTTGGTGACCTGAATAACCTAGGTAGTCTAGGTGTGATTAGGAAGTATCTAAGTTTTTTTGTGCTACAAGAGTTTTTCCATGCTAGTTTTAGGTTTATAATAGGAATGCCCACATGTCCTATACTCGGTGAACTCAACATCATGCAGAAGTTTGTACACATGTCAATTTTTTAGTATCTTAGATCGAGGGGTTTCATCATGGACTTAGTAGTATAAAAGTTCTCTTTCAGTCTATTCCCTTCAGGTAAATGCTTTTCGTCCATTTGATAATTCTGTCATAACCGGCCTTACTCAACCCATAATCCGACTTGATGGTAAACACCTGTGCAACGACTGATAATTTACTATGATTTATGCAACTATCCCATAATGGTTCATTAGAATCTTTCAAAAAATCAAAAAACCCGGTCACGTTTGTGTTAGATTCTTCATCTATGATTGAACATTGACCGGCATGACTCTGATTCATTCTCATCGCATCCATAATCATAGTCCTATAAGGATTACTATTGTCATTTACAACTCCATACACGTTGCTAGCACTAAAAGTTGACCTAACCATCCTTTCACCATGGTTTCATGAGGAACAAATGGTTCTTCATGTGCAGACCAACACATGTATTCCTCTATGAACTCTTTGTGTAGAAGATGCATCGTTACAACATCTAAATCCGGAAAACTTTTTATTTTTACACCTCTTGCATGGACACCTAATACCGCCTCCACTAATATTTCTTGGATTAGATGTTGTGTAATTAATAAAACCCTAAACCCCATTACAATAATCCATCATCAACAATCCTTGAGGTGAATCTTGATACATCCATGAATAATTATCCATGACTTCTATTAAACCTATATCAAATAATGATGACAATAAGTATTAATTAACTACTTTAACTAAATAAATTTGCAAAAATATTGGTTTAGCTCAAGATTATCCAACCTATTTTAATACTTCTCTTAATTCATTATCAATTATCTACACACATATAAATTTGTACACATTTACAAAAATTACAACTCGACAATAAAATTGACAAAATATAAAACAGACTCGTTAAACAAGCTATTATTTATTTCATCACAACACACCTAAGTTGGTAATTTGACACAAATTTCAAAAATTTACAAACAAATACAATTTTATAAAATCTAAAACAAACCATAACATGTACAAAATCATAAATCCATACAACAAGTTTGTTTGAGAAAAAAATAATAAAACAAGTAAACACTCAAATAAAATACAACTACTATAAAAATATGCAATAAAAAAATTAACATTTTAAAATTGTGTTCAAATTAAAAAAATGGTAGATTACTTAAAATGAAAATCCATAATAAAATTTCAATTAGAACACAGATATTGTCAAATAGAGTGTTGTTCTGACTGAAAAAGTTGAGAAATGATGAGTTATGTTGAGATGAAGGGGGGATGAAGGGGCTGTTTGTTTTGTTATAAAGAGGTTTTTTAAGGAAGAATGAGAAATAAGGGAGGGGAGGGGAGAATCGATGACCAAGTCATTTATTACCTATTACAGATTGATTTACCGATGGAATTTTGATGTTTGTCAATCCATCGACAATTCTGTTGGTATAACTGACACATCACTATACGAGTTTTCTTGTTTGAATCCAATTGTAATTCCATTGGTAACAACATCCGTAAATACTTACACATAATCATGCTATTTGTTTTTTTTTAATTTCTTGTATTGTGACTGGGATTCCCTCGGTATATACCGATGAAATATTTCTGTCGGTAAATACTGATGAAGTTAGTGATGAAAAAATTCGGTCGATAAAGATTACCCCAAAATACCGACGAAAAAAATCTGTCAATGATTCCGTTTATATTCATGGATTTCTGGTAGTGTTCAGAGTTTCCTAGCTAAGAAGGTATACACATTCAAACCTTGAAAGTGGAGTCCATAAGACCTGATGAATCATTTTCTTACGTTCAATATGAAGTTTTGAATGCCTTGATATGTTGTTGATTGTTTTTCTGCCATTATATTACATGGAACCTTGATTTAATAAATGCCAAAGGTGGCAACAAAGAAGAGGGGCACTTTCTGTTAATGTAAGGATAACCCTTACTTCTAGGTATCTGATTTGACCTTTTGAAGTGAAAATGGTTAGATTTGAAGCTCATTCTATTAAAGATTGCTTTCTGTTTTGAGTTGGTAGCTTTTAGGATTGAAAATCAATGCACTTTTTGAGTTTTTGGGTTGTGTTGTTGTTTCTTTGGCCACAATCATGTTCACCACCAATAGTGTGGTATATGGGGATAAGGAGGACATGCTTTAGAGGCCTAAAAAGGCCGTTCTGGGCATATTTTGTCTCTCTAGGCATTCTGGATTTGTTTTCTTGGGTTTAGGTAGATTCATCCATTGAATCTTGCCTAGTCTCAGAGCTTGTTTTGTTTAAATTCTAGTTCATATAAGTTCACCCATCATCGTTGATAAATAATCTAGGAGTTTTTTGCACCAATAATAGGTTCTAATGGATTTTAATAATAGAGTTTTGGTTTCAAACTAAAATTCATTTTGGCAAAAATCACGTATGATATGTGTAGGATCATGAAAAGAACCATCCCTCCTATTGTTTGAAATCTGCTCTGGATTGAGAATTACGTTTCGTGAAGGGATGAAGAACGTCCTTCTGTTTTGTTTTGGTTTTTATGCTTTGATCCGTTTTGATTGAAAATTCTTAAAGTTTTTATGTATTTGCAACTTTTGATCTGTTTTTGGTTTTGGTTTTTTTGTGGGTTTGTTTCTGTGTCGACTCGGTCGGGTCAGCCCAATCGAGTCAACCTAGCCGTTTCAACCCGATCGGGTCCTTCTGACAAGATCAACCCGTTCGGGTTGACCCAACTGAAATAAAAATAATAAATAATAAAGATAAAAAAGAAAAGATAAAGAAAAAAATAAAAATAAAAAAAATCAGATTTTGCCTTTATGTTTTGTTTTTTTTTGGATTTAAGGATGTGCTTGGAAAACTTCTTTTAACTTTTAAGGGTAGTTTTATTTCAAGAAACCTAGAAATAATTTTTTTTTATGTGTTCCATATGACTAAATCTCTCAAAAATATATATAAAATCATATCATTTAATATTTTCATACAAAAACAAAAAATATATATATGTTTTGGCATGCATTTTAGGATTTAATAATCAATTTATTAAATCCATGAGAATTTGACCAATATTTTAATAAATCATTATTTTTTTAATTCATGAGAATTAATGATTAAATTCTAGTATAAAACGTTGGACCTATAAGTGAGGCTGGTATTTGAAATATCAGGGTTTGACTAGAAAATTCTCAGAGTTGTTCTAAATATTCACCAAATTTAGTTGAGAGTATTTTCACCGTAATACACAAATTACGAAGAACCTTTTCCTAAGAATTTATTTGGGTACATAAGTCAATAACAAATTCTTAAACGCCATTTATTCATATGAGTAAATCTCAAATCCTAAACTACAAATAGACCACTAAACATAAAACCATCAAAACCTCTAAACCATATCAAACCACAAAACAACTTACCTTAGATATGGTGCACTAGGGGTGCTAATACTTTTCCTAGCCACAAACAGTCCCTTACCGTTGAATCTTTGATAAGACTAAACACCCGGGTTTTCCTAACGACTTTGAACCAAACAACCAGGTGGCAACTCCAACGACCATTACTCGTCTTTCGCACACATGTAACAATACCATTAATCTTGAGGAAAAAATTGCCTTTAAAAGCTCAAATATTGTTAATCTCTTTGCAATATTGGAACTGAGATATGAATGGAAAAACATAAAATATGATTTTTATAGTTGAAGAAGATGAGAAATATGTTTTTTTTGAATAATTGATGGCTTAACCAACGTTAGTAGCCATCTTTTATATTTATATAGTTAGGGTTGTGTATAATAACAAGAGTGCAAGGGTGCAATACACTATAAAAGATCACAAAACTATACAAGCTATGTATATATTAGGGGTGAGCAAAAAAACTGATAAACCGATAAAACTGAAAAAACCGAACTGAAAAAAAACCGAATTAACCGATTAAAAAATCACAAAAAAGTTCCGGTTCGGTTCGGTTTTGGTTTCCAAAGTCTGAAATCGATTGAATCGAACCGAACCGAAAGGCCACCACTAAAAAAAAAGCAAGTATAAATAGAAAGTTTTCTAACCCTTAACCTATATTCAGCCGCCCCCTCTCCCTTTGCTATTGGCTCTCTACATATCCCTCCTTCCCTTTGCTCTCTGCATCTCCCCCTCATCTCTCCTTTCTGATTTTTCTTTATGCTAAGCTCCATGATTGTTACTTGTTAGTTGTTAAGCTCCTGCTCCATGCTCCTTTGCTTAAGCTGCATGCTCCATCAGCTGCCCCCCTCTCCCTATTCTCTATCTCTAATCTCTCAAATGATTTGAGTCAAATATGTCTTCTTCTCTTCCATGCTCTTTATCTCTGTCTCTCATATTTCAAATGATTTGAGTCAAATCTGTCTTCTTCTCTTCCATGCTCTCTATCTCTGTCTCTCATCTCTCAGATCTGCATGTTCTTGGCCCAAATGTTGTGACTTTGTGGTGCTTGACAGTTTTAGTAGGTTCATCTCTCAGATCATGCTTCTGTTTAATTCTTTCCTTGCGGTGATGTTTGGTAATTGCTTTTGAAAATGCTTCTGGTTGAATCCAGTAATCATGGACTCGATCTGATCTTTGGTGACCTCAATAGGATGAGATTTGGGTGCATGCATGATGTTGGGAATTGCTTTCTATTTGTTTGCAATTGGTAGGCCTTGTAACATTTCTTGGAGAAGGAGTGGATTGAATCTGAAATTAGCTCGAGCATCATAATTTCAGTTTGAACCAGTTTGGAAGGGAAAAAAACCGAACCAAACCGAACCGAAATTAAAAGGTTTGAATCGGTTTTTGGTTCGGTTCGGTTCAAAAACTTAAAAAAAATAAATTCAGTTTGGTTATTTATTTTGGTCCAAAACCGGACCAAACCGGACCAAAAATGCTTAGCCCTAGTATATATGAAATGTAATTCCCATAATAAACCCTGTCAAGCTGAAGATGGAGACTTCACATGAAACTTGGATCGAAGATGAGCAAAGGTCACATGAGGAATAAGTTTAGTAAGAACATTAGCTAGTTGATTTGTAGAAGAAATAAATCAAACTTGGAGCTCCTTCTTAGCAACTTTATCACGAACAAAATGATGGTGAACTTCAATATACTTAGTACGAGTATAAAAAATAGAATTCACAAATATATAGGTGACACATTAATTATCACACCATAATATAGCTATAGAAACAGAGAAAAGTCATAGTTCAAGGAGAGTATATAAAACTTTAATAGTGCCATAAGCTAAAACGTTGTATTCGGCTTCAATAGAAGAACGAGTAGCAATTCTTTGCTTCTCAAAATTTCAAGGAATAATAAATAAATAAAATAACTTATTTGTAAACTTATGTTCATCAACAGTGTCAACTCAATGAACATTAATGTCATAACCCAATTTTAAGTCCTTTAGAATTACTTATTTTTATGTAAAAAATACTTTTCCCTAGAGAAATATTTAAAATTAAATACTCATATCTCATATGTTTCTTTTCACGCGCGCGCGCGCGCGCACACACACACACACACATATATATATATATATATATATATATATATATATATATATATATATCGATCTCAACAACTCTAATTAATGTTTAGTCTTAATAAAACATTGACAAAAAACATTTAGGAACAATGATTTGATGCAATAAAAATTAA
>Ga0325414_1001432_pt1 | contig 23000 bp, 14 predicted proteins | sample PopdelMetagenome_8_FD_206183 | JGI IMG/M metagenome (GOLD analysis project Ga0325414, IMG submission 206183) | Populus deltoides microbial communities from Bellville, Georgia, United States - Leaf-PdKOR-R3 | ecosystem: Host-associated > Plants > Phyllosphere > Phylloplane/Leaf | place: USA... | reverse complement strand
TGATTATATAAAACAAAATTACAAGAAAAAGGTCATTTAGGCCATGCATGAATAACATGCTTTCTCCAAACTGATTGGGTCAACACTAAAATAAACTACACTAAAATGCATTAGTCCATTTGACTAACTCAAATGGACTAACATTGTCCATAACATTATTAGCCTCCAAACAACCACTTCTACATAGTCTCATGGATTATGAGCCTGTTTGGTTTGTGGTTGAACCTGCGTTTAATTAAATTTTAATTTTTTTTTGTTAAAATTAAGTGCGGTTTGTATTTTTTGGATCGTTTTAATGTGTTGATATTAAAAATAATTTTTAAAAAATGAAAAAACATCATTGACATGTATTTTGGCACGAAAAATTATTTGAAAAGCAACTATTACCACATTACCAAACAGACTTATATACATCACATTATAAAGTGATAAGTTTCAAGGAGTTAGTATGACATTGCAGTCTCCTTGGTAAATATTAGCACAACACCCATTTTTTTTAATCAATCATTATTTTCTACTAACATATCTCCTTAAATAACATTTATTTCTCTCGTCAATCATTCATGAACATTAATTTTTTCACTAATAACACAACGAGGCATAACAGCCACCAACTCATTTCTCCACTCTCTACGATATACTTACGAAAAAACATAATTATTATTCATTATTATATCACTCTACATGAGGTAAATTGATGTGATACAGAACATTATAAGAGACCATACAAGATCACAAAGCCACATTGCTTCCCCCCTGCTCCTGTTGCCCTCTCCACACATTTTTCTTCTACTCCTCACATCTCTAGCTCAACATACTCATCTACTCTGACATTTACTATCTTAAATATTAGAGGATATTTTATTCTGATAAGGGATTTATTTCTGCAGGAGAGCTCGTGGAAGTTACCTTGTCATCTTAGCAACGAGTGGTAAAGCCTAGTCATTCTGTCAGCCTAAAGCAAAGCCATAAAAAACTCAATATAGCGTGAAGTTTTCACGACTTTATGACTATCTCTTCTATTTTGGGACACCAACTAAACATAACTTCATATTTTTTCCGTGGATTCCAAAAATTTATCCTTCATTTCAACAATGGTCATGTCCATGCATTGAAAATGGATCTGCTTTAGAATGTTATTTTTGGCTTTTGTTCTTGTTGTGAGGAGAAGAAACTAAAGTAACAGAATGAGTATATATTGGAAGTAGTAAGGTATTATATGTTTGAACTTTGAACAATCCCTTTGTCTCTGCATTGTATATGCGATCAATAAAATCTTTCAGTTTTGGACTGATTTTATTTACTTTCACTTAAGAAAACATTGAGACTTTTGCCCGAAATGTCTGACCTTAAATAATGGCTGCTATCATGCGACTGTATCAATACGAACAGTCACACTTTGCAAATGAACCACTTAGAAAGAGACCGGAAACTCAAGTGACAATGAGAGTTTGCCCCCTGACAGTGGTGAAGCATTGAAGAAGGAAAGAACCACCTCTCCCTTGCCCTTTTACTTTCGGAAAATACAAGGATAAAAGCCCTTTGAAAGTAGCCCAAGGAATGCATGGTCCACACACCACCTCAGTTTCTCTTCAAAGCTGACTTGTATTACCTCGTATGGTTTCCTTTTCAAGGCAGTGGTGATGTGGAACCAAACAAGTCCTTCACCTAGTACTAGGAGCCGACTCAGACAAACCTGGAGAGAAATTCTTTGAGCCAATAAGACACTGCCAGTTAACCAGTGACCGGATAAGGATGCCCCTCCACCACAAGTTTGTTGAATGTACAGAGCTATTCTGATCCCTTCATGTATGGCTTCTCGGTCCAGTGAAAAGTTACATGTCACTAGCGGCAAAACTTCATGTGCTCTTGTCTTCTGCCCTAATCATAACTACTTGGCCTCAAATTGGACAGCTCCACTGCCTTGTGTGCTGATCGCTTTCATGGTCATAAATGAGCATCATGAGATGTGGAGTCCTCAGAGAGAGACACAATATATACATCAAATTCTCTTACTCTTCGGTCATAGTCAAACATCGTAAATTAATGGAGCACTGTCGATTTTACTTAAGCTAAAATAATTTCACCCAGTAAACAATTCGTGGAAGTAAGAAAGTAGTGTAAATTAACCATCCCACCTCAAAAACTATTAAAAATATGACTATACATGAGCACATACTATACTGTGCGTTCGGATTTTTTTATAAAAAAAATAATATCCAGGTGTTATAAACACCTTTTTAAGAAGTAAAAAAAAAGTCGGGTTATAACCTCAATGAAATTAATAAGTTGATTTTATTTTAATTAAATAATAAAAAAATTAGCAATGATAATAAAAAAACAAAATATTTTTAAAAAATAGACCTAGATAACTTGAAAAAAAAACCTTTGAAAGTATATAATTGGATAATAAAAAAACTTGGCTTGAGTCAACTCGAGGTAGCATGATAAACATGTAATCTAGGTAATAAGAGACAAGTCAACTCAAGTTAACTCACAAAACTCATAGTTCAGGTTATGAGATCGGGATAACCCCATAGAAAAAAAGTTGAAGAAAACCACAAAAATATGTTTTTAAAAAATTAATATCGAACAATGAAATCATAAAATAAAATAAACGAAAAAGAGGATGTTGACCGATAATAACTATTCAAGAATGTGACTCGGGTCATTAGACCAGAAAAACTATACATGAAAAAACAGTGAAGCTCAATCCCTAGTAAATTAAATATTGAAGGATGAAACTGAGAAAAAAAATCAATTAAACTAAATAATATAAAATAAAAAATAAAAAATAGAAATTAAATAAATAAAGATAAAAATAAATTAAAGGGCAAGAATTGTTTTTTGAATGGAGGGTTAAAATTGAAAAGAAAAAAATCTAACAAAAGGACAAAATAAAAATCAAAAGAATAAGGACCAAATTAGAAAAAAATAATATACAATAAACTTGGATTGAATGATGAAAAAAAAACCATCAAAACTTTTACAAAATGGCGAAGAAAAAAAATTAAAAATTAAAAAAAGAATGATTAAATTAAAAACAAATAAACCCTTAACAAAAGCACCAAGGTAAAAAATTAAAAATCAAGAGAATAAAGACTGAAGTTGAAATATCAAGAACAAATCGGATCAACCTGTATTTTTTATCTAGGAGAGAGAGAAAAAAAAAAGAAACATAGGTTGATCAGTGACAAACCACTCCACTATCGCCGTATGCGCTGTACTGGGAGAAAAAAAGACATGATGACGCATCCAGCGACATGGTAAAAGAGACTTTTCTTTTACCAGGAGACGTCACACACGCCGCTCAAAGTGCGCGAGTGCCTCCCACATATTGGTACCCCGATAATTATATAAAAAAAAAAACTTGAAGGAAAAGATAAAAAGACCCTTAAATCTACAATGTATTTATTTATTGATCCCAAGGGTATACTTGTTTATTTACTGTACATGATTAAATGAAAAAATATTTATATCTTTTTTGTTGGTTTTTTCCCCCTTGTTACGAGGGTAATCATATGATTTTATTATGTATAAAAAGATGAAAATTGTAATTATACCTCTAAAAAACCCTTTAATGACTAATGTGACATGTGAAAGAACCAAAACACTCATAACATAAGCAATTGTTTTTATTTTTTATTTTTGCAGAGCAAAAACATCATTTCACTATTGTAGTGAAAAATACATTGAGTCTAAGTCCAAATAGTTTTTGTTTTTAATTTTTATTATTCTTTAACATACTTCTTCAAGTAAAAACTCTTTAGACTTAAAGACTTGGGTCATCTCTAATAAAAGAGTTATATGGAGAGGAAACAAAAACTATCAAAATGTCTTTTTATTTATTGATTTAGAGTCTTCAAGGGGATAGCTATATGGGATGCTAAAATCAATGAAGATCCATTGTTGTATGTTTTTTTTAGGAAAGCCATAAAATGAAGGGGAAATTTTAATTGTTTTTTTCTCTTTAAACTTTTCATCGCTCTTTTCACATTCTGTGTAAAATATAGAATGACTTGTCAAAATGCTATTTTCTATTGAAGTACCCTATAAGCAAAAAAAAAAGAAGAAGGTAAATCATACTATTTAAAATGCTATATTGACAAATTAATTATTTTAAATATATGAGAGGGGGAGAGGAAGAGGAACAGAGAGGGAGTGATAAAAATAATACAAATAGGATTGAGGGGGGGAGATATATAATACAAATAGGATAAAAGGGAGAGGGAGTGATAAATACAAATCTCTAAATACCCTAAAATGAGAGCTTCAACATATATTTATAAAAGGATTTTTACAAACATGGCTGACAAGAGGTACAGGTTGTTTATAAAAGCAAACTAAAGTAAATACACACTAGATAACATAAAAGTAAAATGTAGAAATGACTTGACTACTTTAACATACAATAATTACAAAAGTAGTGAAAAACAAAAGATCTTACAATATCATTAAAGAGATATAAAACCATGATCATCAGATCTTATGCTTTTGCTAGCTAGGTTAAAGGAGAAGTCTCAAGAGCTTAAATCACCATCATTAACATTATCTTTTGAAGGTGAATTATCTTGATTATAGAGATTAAAAAGACAATTCACGTGATTCTTATATTCCATAAGAAATACTGTATTGCGAAAATCATGGTACATACTTGGAATAAAAAAAATGTTGATCCAAAGTAGTAGTGATGTGATCCAAGTAACACCAAGAGATCTATTAGAAGTTTCAATTAGTCTAGTGATAAGATTTACAGCTAAGATGTTCAAAAAGGCTTTCAATGGACTTCTTCAAGACAAATGGGTCAAGGTAAACTTTATGAAGATATTAAATAATGAAGAACAATCATTGATTAATTTAATTCATGTTCAAAAAGTGCTTGTTAGTGGGCATTCAGACATTACAAAAAAATTAAAATAAAAGATTCAAATTTGTTAATTTTAACATTTGACTATTGTTTTGGTCATACCTGGAGCTACAAAATAAATTTTAATACGATTCTAGTTGCATTGAAAAGTAGACATTTATAGATTTTCAGTAATATATGACATACCTTTTAATTCATTAAGACAAGAGATAACCATGCATTTTAAGTTGGGCTTTGATTTACCAACTTATTACAAAAAATACATTAGTCTTATTTAAATTAGTTAGATTATTGTTTTATTTATATTTTAGTTATTATTAGGATTTTTAGATATATTAGGGCCTTTATTTAAATTTGAGTTCATTGGATTATTATTATTATTATTATTATTATTATTATTATTATTATTATTATTATTATTATAAGGTTTATCCTTATCTATTAAGGATATCCTATTAAACTTAGGATTTTCTTTAGTATAAATACTATTTCGTGGAGACTTTTAGAGGTTTGACTATTTTAAAAGAAACTATTTTTAATAAAGAAGTTGGCATTGTTTGCTATCTTTTATGTGGTTGAGTGATTCCCATAATAAGTTCTTGATTAAACTTGCAAACTCTTCAAATGATTGATCAACTTTGTTGTACTTTTATACTACTCGTTCGTGTCTTTTTATAGATGTAGGGTAATGGTGATCATTGCGTATAACTTTGATTCTTAAAGACAAGTTCTTGTTGGGTCAAATTGGAAACCATTCAAATCTGATTTTAGCGTATCTTGGGAGGTGTCCATATCAGGTGGTGTCTAGCTGGTTGAGTAAAGCTATGTAATGAACTAAATGATGTCACTGCATTTATGTTATCTGAGGTACTTGAACATAATTATAATTATGACATACATGATCGAATATGTTAGAGTCTTATAATTATCTATTTGAGAGATCACCCTGTTATTGATTCTTAATGGAGTCAAATTTTTTGAATCATTTTTTTAGAACAAGAGGGTCATCAAGTCTAAAATGAGCTAACTGACATTGAAAGAGAAAAGCTAAAAGATTTTTCTTAGAAAATATACAACCAATCTTGTATATATGGGTTAGGTAAATCCAAAATAACAATTCAAGTTATGTAAACAAAAGGTGATTTTGCAGAGAGAAAAAAGTGAGAAAAGGATAAGTGAAGTATATGATAGAAGGCTAAAAATTACAACTACTGAGACCATATTTACAAAGGAGAATAGAATGAATTTGTTGAAGAGTGATAAAAAGTGATTCATTAAATACTTATCAAGAATGAGGATTTTTTTCATCATGAGAGAAGATGGACTGGATGACTCAAAATAAAACATTAGAAAAATGCTAGATTTTATGTTAGGTGTTAGGATTTATAGGAGTTTTAGATAATAGGTTAGGAAGAAATTTATATATTTCTTCGACATGTTTAATTTCAAACTAGTGTATGTCAAACCATTGTTACTACTAGAGCAATTGTGATTGAGGGAGGAACTTTTGCTTGGTTTTCAGTATTTTTAGGAAACTGGACATATCCATTTCAATATAAAGTTATTGTCATGCTAAATATGGGATTCAAACTCTTCAATTCCTTGTTTGACTACTAGCATTACTTTGAAAGTGAAATGATAATGACAATTAGAGTTCTTGAAAGCTACACTCTTATAACCATAGATTCTATACTAACCATTATTTTTCTTTATTAGACTACATCCCAAAAATGATTGCTAGCATCCATTTGTAGGATTTTGTTTTTCCATTAGAAATGACTTATAAGGGTGGAAGTTATTGAGCTAGTTGTTCAAGTTGTTGAAGTGCATTGGTATGAATGGTGGACCACTACAAGAATTCCTTTATAAGCAAAGTGGACAATATGTTTTTGAGTTGGAAAATATAAGGAATGAAATAAAAAAAAATATAGTTAGCAATGCCCATAAATTGTTACACCTTTGTTTTTAAGATTATGAATAGAGAAGTTTAGTAAAGCTTTAGTTATGTATGGTTGAAACACTATCTCACTTTTTGTAATGTTAAGGCCTAAAACATTCAATGAAGGGCCTACCAATTTGCATTTTCTTATGAGAAAGCGTAATAACATAATGCTGAATGATGGTATGAAACTAGTGTAGAAGCGCATTATGAAAATGAAGAGAATAATAATATGTCATTTATGTAAACAATTATTGAATGAATGATTAGTTTGAAAATCTTTGTCATTGCTTTTTGGAATTTTAAAAAGGTGTTTTTCAATCTAAAAGGCATTATTATCCACAGGTGGTGACTATTTGGTACATAAAAGGCAGTTTTTATGTTGGTCACTTGGTTGGATGCCTCGTTACTAGAACCCAAACTTTAGATCAAATTTAAAGAAGATTGGCAAATGAAAATCTGAAATCATTAAGCTTAAAAGAGCAATGCTTTATTTGGAGGTATTTTTATCTTGCATGAGACTTGTAATAGACCTAATCACTAAGGAATTTTTTTATGTATACCACCAATAAATTCAACCATGGTCATGTTTTTATCATTTATTGACGATAGGCACCAAGACCAATCCAATACTGATGAAGTATGCCTTGAAACCTAGTGCTAAATGGGAGTAGAAATTTATGAAATGATCTCCTGATTTATTACATGTAGTTGTTAGCTAAGCATGGAATTTATAAAATCTATCACATTTTTCATACTGAAATATCATCCAAAGTAAAACATGTTTACTTTTTGTCTCAATTTAACTCTCAAATATGTTTAATTTTTTTTTTCAATTGGGTACTTTTTGTTGGCATTTCATAGTATATTGTATCCAAAATCTACATTTATGCATGAGAAATTATACCATTTTAAATAGACTTAAAAATAATTTGTTCCAAATTTGTGCACAATTTGGATGAAAAACTTGGTTTTGAATTTTTGAAAACTCTAGAGATCAATTGAGTTTTAAAAAAAGAAGATGAGTTTAATTAAGATGTGGATTATAATCCTAGGGGTTAAATTGAGGCTTCTAAAAAAAAAAAAGGAATTTAGTTCTCGGTAATTGAGTGATGCGTCAGGTAAACATGTGGAAAATAATATACATATTGAAAGTGAACACCACATGACAAGAGTTGAGGTATTGGAATGAAAACTTAACTTTTAGCATGTAATTATCAATATGCAGTGGTAGGGGATAAGCACTGAAGTTTTTCAAAGGCTCAACACTTCACTAGAAAAATGTATGTATAGCCATAAGAGAGTGATCACATCGTTGTGATCTTCTGATATTGATGTTATTAATAACATGGAAATGGAGAGGAAAAAAGAAATATGTCTACTTGAAAATGAAGGATAGGTTTTCAAGGCAAAATTTACTTGCAAGAATTTTGCTCAATAAGCTCATAGAGATTGAATCCTAAAGGTTTTTCTTGTTCTTGATGATGCTTCAATTTGGTATTTATTTTCCTAATCCTAAATAATCAACGTTTTAAAATGAATTTTATACATTATTAATGATGAGAATTTATTTGTGGTGAAGGTTTATATACACACACACACATCATCATCATTGCATTTTTATAAGACTCAAATAAAGATATCTTGAAACTTGAATTTAATGGAAATGTGAACATAGTCAACAATTAAATAGTAATTTATTAAGATTTAATAGCATCTCATCCTCTTTAAATTAGGAATTTTTCAATGAGTTTTTTAAAAACTTCTTGTTTTAAGTTGTCCATAATTAAACTTTTTCACATCTATTTCAATTCTAGAAACTTTTTGTCACCATTTATTAATAAAAGAAATGGCAGCACTAACAAGCATTATTAATAAAAGAATCAAGATTGAGATCCTTTTTTCATAAAGAGGTCTAATAATTTTGTAACTTTTAACCCCAACATAATAGTAATGTGTTCTTTGATTTATCATGTATCCTTGAATAAATCTATATATACAAATTAAAAAAAAATCTCAAACATAAAAAACTGAATAAAACCATGAATGTTAGATCATACAAAAATACTCCATAATTATCATCTAGATTTTTTGAAAAAGTTAGAAAAAAACAAGGAGGGAGAAAGAGGGTTACTGTCGATGTAGTTTTCATCCATGACAACCCTAAAAAATATAATACGAACTAAATTAGATCTGAATTTTGCTATAAAATGCCTACTGATTAGTTTTGCGAGACCAAATATCTCTCTGAAATCGTATATCAAATTGAGTTGAAAATTTACATGAAGATACTAAATAGATGTGATTATATTGTGTTATAATTGTAGATCAATCAGAGTTCAGTTACATATTATTTAAATTAGCTGAAATTGTTGTTACTGTTTTGGTAGATTTGTCAACAAAGTGTTAATTCTTAGCTATTTTTAGCGTAATTAATTCATACTTGTAATGGGTTAATTAATCCATACCTATTTTCAAGTATATATAAATCTGTTACTACATAAAGAAAAAAACATACAAAAAACATATTTTATTTCCTTTGTCTTTTCTTCTTGTTCTTTTAGAGATTTAGAGGGCTTAGTTGTATCTTAGATATGTTGTTTCTGTGTGGGACAAATAAACACTTTAAAGACAGTATTTTCACGCCTCTAAGTTTTATTTGCTTTAGCATCAATTTATAAATTATATGTTCATTAAATGGATGTTAAGTCGACTTTTTTAAATGAAGATTTAAATAAGAAAGTGTATATGGAGCCACTCGAGGGTTTTATACTTCCTGAAAATGAGAAAATTTTATAAATTGGTAAAGTCTTTATATGGTTTAAACCAAACTCCAAAACAATGACATGAGAAGTTTGATAGTGAAATTTTGTTAAATGGTTTTCATCACAAAGATATCGATAAATGTATTTATTCCAAATTTACAAAAAACTTTAGTGTGATTATTTTTCTCTACGTAGATGACATACTAATCTTTAGCACCGATATGATTGGAATAGTTGAAACCAAAAGGTATCTTACTTCTATTTTTAAAATGAAAGATCTTAGTGAAGTGGATACAATTTGAAGTATCAAAGTTAAAAAATATAGCAGTGACTATGCACTTAATCAGTCACATTATATTGAGAAAATGCTTGATAAGTTTAAGCATCTTATTATATAAGAGGCAAATACCAATATTTGAATCTAATATGAATTTAAACGATAATTGTGATAAAATAATAGCACAACTAGAATATGTTGGTGTCATTAAAAATATTATATATGCTATGCATTGTACAAAATTGAATATATTCTTTTGCTATATGCAAGTTATCAAGACATACAAGCAAGTCAAATACAAATAATTGAAAGGTTATTGCAAGAGTCTTTGATTATCTCAAAAGAATGATTAATTTGGGCTTGTTTTATTCTATTTTTTTAGCTGAATTGGTAGGATATTGTGATGTAGGTTGGTTAACTAATTCAAGTGATAATAAATCCACATTATGATGGATTTTTTTCACTTGGATGAGGTGCAATATCTTAGGCATAAAAGAAACAAACGTGCATCTCTCATTCTACTATGGAATCAAAATTTATTGATATGACTGCTGCAGGTAAAAAGCATAATGGATAAGAAATCTATTGTTAGATATAAAGTTATGACCACAACCTATGTCAGTTATATCTTTACAATACGATAGTAAAGCAACTATGTCTCGAGCTTAAAGAAATATTTATAATGGTAAATCAAGTCATATAAGTATTCGACATGGATATGTTCGAAAGTTGATTACAAATGAGGTAATCACCATTGTCTATGTGAAGTCTGTGAATAATTTAGTGGATCTGCTCATAAAAAGACTATTTAGAAACATGATAAGGAAAAAAACTAGTGGAATGGGATTAAAACCCATTATTAAAGATACTGATAATAGGAACCCAACTTTGGATTAGAAAAAAGCCTATCTCTAAGTTTAATAGGTAATAGCAAGTTACTGTTTAGTATCTGTTGGATACTGATAATTATTTTTGGACCCTATTATGATAATATTTAGTGCATTCTATTACAAAAAAGAGGATGAGTGATGGCTATTAATGAAATTTAAAGTTTGTGTTTAATCTAATAAATACATGTATGATTCCACCTATATAAATATAGAAGTGATGTTGTTTTTTACAAGAGTTAGGGTTTTCTCTTATAAATATTTATGAAAATAAGATTTTAACACATGGTCATAATAAGTGTTAAACAGTTTTAAACCTTTTTAAGAGTTTATATAATATTGTGTGTGTAGTATCTTTGATTCTATAATAAAAGTTTTGATTTAATATACGAACACCAATAACTTTAGTAGGATTGAAGATCATCATGGAGAAAGGCATTCTTTATGTTGAGCTGGAGTAGTGGCCAATTTAAATTCACTACAAGAGATAATAAAACTCTAACAATATTTAGTTTAGCAACTAGTGAGAAAGTCTTCATATAATCAAATATCATATGTCTGAGTCAATCTCTTTGCCAACAACCTTGTCTTGTATCAGTCAATGGATCCATTAGCTTTGTATTTAATTAAGAACACTCATTTGCACCTCATTGTCTTCTTCCCTTCAAGTTGTGGTATCAACCTCTATGAGTATTTTTCTGTAAAGCTTTCATCTCCTCTTATATATCTTGTGCCCATTTAGAATTGATTAAGGCTTCCTTTATATTATTTGGAATGTGACAGGAAGATAATGTTTCTATGAAGGTCCTAATAGGATTAGATAAATGTTGAGTAGACACATAATTATTAATAGGGTATTTGAACCTTTTTTTTTCTATACCAGGAAAGTACCTATTATGTGGCTTTCCTTGGTTGTGTCTAAAAGGCAACACATATTCCACTAGAGCATTCAAGTTAGTAGTAAATTGAGGAGTGAAAGGAGAGCTTCCCTTAGGATTGTTCTTAGTTGAGATTCAAGTATTATAAAGAGAGGGGATTCTTGAGCTTTTTAATTTATAAGCTCTCTATTAATCAAGACCTCTTCACTATGATGTATTCCATCAACTTTGGTTCCATGCTCTATAATTTGTCTAGTGGCTGAAGCTACTAAATTGTCAATAGTAGGTGGAGTTGTGGTTATAGTTAAAGCCATGCTTGGACCAAGGGCTAGATTATCATCAATGGTTGGAGCTTCTAGATTGTCAACAGTAGTAGAGGAGTCATGGTTATAATTGGAGCCATCATGTACCAATTCCACTCTTTATTCATAGACTCTCATTAAAGGACTGAATTAGATACCATAGGAGAATAAAAATGCTCAAATTCAATAAAAGAGGCATCCATGGTAGTATAAAGTCTATTAGTAGTAGGATCGAAGCATTTATAGCCTTTTTATGTAATCCATAAGCCAGGAACAAACATTTAACAGCATATAGATCAAGTTTGGAATGTTAATTTTTATGAAAGTGAATAAAAACCACACACCCAAACACCCAAGGTTGGAGCATTAACATAATAGGTAAAGAAACATGAGAAAAGAGCACTTACAAAGAAGTTTTAAAGTGCAAGACTTTAGAGGGAATTCAGTTGAGCAAGTATACAACTCTACTTACAGTGTCATCCCAATAGCAAGTTAGAACATTTGTACCATGAAGAAGAGCATGGGTTATCTCCAAGATATGATGATTTTTTTGTTTGGCGACGTTGTTTTACTATGGGGTTTGAGCACATGAGGTTTTATGGAGGAGACTTTGTTGCTGAAAATATGCATTGAAATGATGGTTTATAAACTTCCCTCCATTAATTGACGAAAGAACTTAAATCTTGGTTGAAAATTGATTTTGAATCATGGCATGAAAAGCCTGAAAAATTGGAAACACCTTATCTTTTGTCTTCATCAGGTAAAGCCATGTCATTCGAGTGTAATCATTGACAAATATTATAAACCAATAATAACTAGATATAGTAGTTCATAGGAAAGGTCCCCATACAACAGAATGTATTAGAGTAAAAGGAATAATACTTTTATTCAAACTTGCATAATAATAGGTTTTATGTATTATAATTAAACTTAACATTTGTTAATTGTAAGAATAAATTTAGAAATAAATGTCTTGAATATTTAAATGATGGATGCCCCAAGTGACGATGCCATAACCATATTTCCCTTTATTTGCTACTGATATGGTGATGTACGTGATGTGTTATCCCTCTGTTGAAATCATCTAAGTAGTATAACCTCCCATTTTAGTACCACGCCTAATAATTTCCTTATTGAGAACATCTTGAAGGAAACAAAAACTAGAATAGATCAATACCACACAATTGAGTTCTTTAATTTCATGACTAATAGACATTAATTTGTTTGACAATAAAGGAATATAGGATAAAAAAAGTGAGGGTGATTATAACATTGTTCCATCTCATATGATTAGATAAGCAACTCTATTTGCATTCACAATACAAGTCCTTCGTGGTTGAGTTGTATATGAGAAGTTCTTAGGATTAAAAGCCATATGGTATGTAGCTCCAAAGGTAAATAATCTATACACTTGCATCCTGAGAATTAAAAATACAGAAACCTTATCCTAAGTAACATTGTTCCACAGAGGTTGAGAAATCGGTCAAAGGGATAAATGAGAGTTGAGGCTTTTTTTTTACTAATATAGCTTTAATAATGCCTTTCTCAAGTGTTGTGGTGTCTCTTTTCTTCCTAGCTTATAATTCATGCCACCATTCAAGATACCTATTCAACTTGAAGCATGTTTTACGAGTGTGTTTAGTGTTTTCACAATGTGTGCACTTTCCTCCATCAGATGGGCCCTTTGATTTGGAGGATAACTTGTGTTTCCTTATCACTAGTGTTGGTAATTTGACAAGTTTCTAGCCTTTGGTAGCCATAATAACACCAATGGTTATAATTTTTGTCTTTGATGTCATTACACCCTGACGAGTGTCTTCCCTCTAAACATAAGCATAAGCTTATTTAATTATGGTAAATGGATTTAGTTGGAATATATCACTCTGACTATTATTGAGTCGGTCATCCAATCTATCCAAGAAAATATAATTTTTTTCTCTTGTAGTAAAGAGTTATATTTTTTTATATATTTGTTGCACAATCTACGTGGTTAGGGCATCGAAAATCTATCTCATGCCACAACCCTTGTAAATCTTTATAGTATTTTTCAATTGATCCTCCCTTCTACCGCATCCAAGTCATGCCACAACCCTTGTAAATCTTTATAGTATTTTTCAATTGATCCTCCCTTCTACCGCATCCAAGTTACCCTACGTCAAAGGTCATAAACTTGTGAAATATTAGTTCCATTAAAATATATAGTAGCAATGAAGTTCCAAACATGTTTGGCTTTTGGAAAGTGAATGAAAATTGTGACAAGTGATTGATCAATTGAATTGATCAATCATCCTTTCACTATGGAATTCTCAATGCGCCATTTACAGAATGTCGAGTCTATTTCAAGTGGCTGAGGTAATTCTCCATCAATAGATCTTAGTTGGTCCTTGCATGAGATATACATCTCAGCCACCTAGGACCATAGGGCATAGTTGGATCAATCCAAGTTAATGTTGACCAGTGTTGTAGATGAATCAATGATAGGTGATTGTAATGTAGCCTGGGCTTTTGTCAAAACCTCTATCATCTTGGTCATGAGGTTGTCAAGAATGAAATATGTGGAAGTGTTTGGTAATTGTATCAAATTGTGGAATTAGTCATGGAGTTTGGGTTGTTTGGTTTCCTTTCTTGGTTATGTCATAGAAATCCCAAAATCATTACTCTGATATTATGTCAAACTTAGTAAAATTTTATTTTTGAATTTAATATTTCCTTCGGACCAAATTATAAAATATATAGATACAAGGGAGATATTTTAAAGATCTATTTTTAGCTACTACAATATGCATGGCTAAAATTATAGCTGTCCCTTAAACAAAGAGCTTTAATGCATATAGCTAATATTTTTATTTTAATGTGACCGAATTACTCGCTCTAATATCGTTTTTCTTAAATAAATAAATATTTTTTAATTTCACTGATTCGTTTCTGAAAGGATACAAAACTTGATTATAAAAGATATGCCTGAAAAATGATCGATCCGTCCATGGCTTGGTGTGGGCCCATCGTATAGTTATACATGTATGCTACTGCTTGTCACACATGGACATTCTTGTACAACCGACAAAGACTACCGTATGCCATCTTCTTTTTGTTTTGTAGAATCAATGCCAGTAGTCTATGATTTTAGTATCCCAGTTAAAAAACAAGAATGGGTTGCTTCTCGGATAATCTATTAAGCCTTTGCACAAGCTTGCATTATAGTTTTATTCTTCCCATATTTCAAATACTTCTGTGTTTTATAACAACTAGAAAAATACTTTCTTTTTTTTCTCAACTTGTTAGGGTTTATATTGTCTCCTGTATAGTAATTTTGTGAAAAGCCTATGTTTAACCCAGGCACCAAAAAAAGGAGCCTTAGTCTGCCCACCTTTTTTTCCCCATCAAATTCTTAAGGTTTTCTAGTTATGACATTATGTTCCCAGTTCCTTTACTAGGTTGCCGTCAAGAATTAAGAGATTTCTATTATATGTTTGGGCTTCTAGGATGTTTTCATGTCAATGTCTTGCTCAGTTGTCTGAATCTATCGTTGAAATGTATAGTTGGGCTCTACAGATTCTGACCAAAAGGAGCATATGAGAGTATAAAAAAAGAAGGCTAGGATGGATTTTTAGAGAAGAACTGCTAGTTTAGTTCCTGAATGGAACTCTTGGGCTCTACTTCTTCTTTTCTGCAGAATTATGTTTCTGGTATTTGTTCTTGGAAATTTGATCTTCTTAATAATTCTTCTATCATGTATCAGCATGAATTAAGCCGAGCTGCCTGCCGATTCCTCACATACTGAATTGCTTTCTCAAGATGCAAAAACTCGTCCTCCTGTCATCGAAGTGAGTGCCAGACAATTTAAAATAACCGAACAACAACAGGAGGCATACTTGTTTTTTGTCATAGGGCAGAGAGAAGTAGAGTTCTTGTGCCAGAAGTTACGTAAGCTTCAAGGAGGTTGATCCCTCGTAATGGCAAACAGAACGTTGGGAAGAGGTCACCACAATGTTTGAATCAATGAGGCATGTGAGATTCAGGGCATCAATGAGGCATGTGAGATTCAGGGAAATTACAGTAACCAGCAAAACTGACAGTTTTGACTCTAATGATGAAGATTGCAAGATTTTAATGAGGAATTGGATGTGTCTTATGATTCAGAAACAGAGAGTGAAGCAGAAATTGTTGGCGGCGATGCAGAAAGTACTTTTGATCTTGTAGGAAAGGGAGGGAGCCTTGCCTCATTAAAGGCTTCTTTTGAAACATTTAAATTACCTTTTGATAACACTGTTCTACATCCATTTCATTCATATATATATAATGAACAAAATTAACTCGCAAACTAAATTGGATCCTCATAGAATTGTCACTCGGTGGCGATACAAATACAAGGATTTTTCAGTAGTGTCAGTTTCTCAATACAGGATCTGTACAATTTGATGAAAACATCAAAGCCCTTTGGAGCTTCGATTATACTACTATAATACAACAAAAGAACCCTCAATCATTAAAATACTATCACAAACCAGCTTCTCCTATAACTTGATCTTCCATTCTAAGTCTCTTCAAAATAGAAAAAGAAAAGAAAGGGAAATATATATATATTAAAAAAAATTTGTAAGGAATTCACCTTGGACCAGAGAGCTCCATTGCCTGGACTAGTAATGAAGAGTCATCAGTGAGATCAGAATATCGATCCGACGAGGAGAACTCGTGGGGTTTGGACTTAGTTGCTTCTGCTCTTTGAGAAGCTTCCCATCTCTCTGCAAGACCATCTCCTTCAAGCATTCTGACTACTTCAGACATTTTGGGTCTATGGCTAGGAAGGTATTGGGTGCTCAAGAGGGCAACTTGTACCATTTCTTCAAGCTCAATTCTATCATAATTTCCCTTTATATCCTTGTCTACAAGCATTTCAAGCTTTTTCTCCTGATGAATTTTCTTTACCTGCAATCATAATCAACAATTGTCAGAGAACTGAATTCCAGACGGTAGAACAAAGGTTTCTAAAGCACCCAGAGGCAGCATGATTATAAGTAGATTGTACTCACCCAGTCTAGCATGGCTCCTTTCTGGTTCGCTGCCTTGCCAAATTCTATTGCTCTTTGGCCTGTGATTAATTCAAGAAGCAGAATTCCGAATCCAAAAACATCAGTTTTCTCTGAGGATTGACCAGTTGAAAGATATTCAGGTGCTATATGCCCGACGGTGCCTCTGACAGCAGTCGTGACATGTGAATCTTGGTGATCTAAAAGCTTTGCCAACCCAAAATCACCTACTACAGCCTCACAATAATCATCAAGCAATATATTTGCAGCCTTAACATCCCTGTGGATTATCTTTGGATCACACTGCTCATGGAGGTACAATAGTCCCCTCGCAGCTCCTAGAGCAATTCTCTTCCTGGTGCCCCAATCCAAGACTGGTTTGCCTGCCACAAATAATAAGGATCATCACTTTAGCTACTCAAAATATTCACTTTACCAATTTAGGTTAGTGGTATTGACAATCTTAGCAACAGAAATCAAATTATACTACCTTTGAGACGCAAAGCTACGCTGCCATTGGACATGTATGGATAAACTAGAAGTCTTTCTGTTGGTGTCATACAAAATCCATAGAGCCTAAGGAGGTTCCGGTGCACTGCTAAGCTGATCATCTCAACTTCAGTTTGGAACTGAATCTCTCCTCCAATGGCATTGCCATCTTTAAGCCTCTTGACAGCTACAACAGTCCCATCATGGAGAATCCCTTTGTACACAATGCCAAAACCTCCCTTTCCAAGTATGTTCTTATTGCTAAAATTGTTTGTCGAAATCTGAAGTTCCCTAAACTGGAACCTCCTCAAGTTTCCAAGAGAAACTTCCTCATGCTGGCGATCTGATGAGCCACGGAGTTGCATCATTGATTACTATAAGGACTAATTACCATAGCAAGTAATTAGTGAATTGAAGGGTTATATATGTTACACACCTTTGACATCGAAAAACGTCGGTTGATTGTGCCTTCGCCTCCACCACAAAAATAATCCAAACACAAGAATGATAATTGAGGCAGAACCAACGCTTGAGCCAAATGCAACAGCTATTTTGTGACTCTTTGGTTTGTTTGAAGGTAGAGCTGCTTAAGATGTGATGAGATTACTATGAGGAGCAATCCAAAGCAAGTAGCAAGTTATGAATCGAGCATCACTGAATCAGGATAGAAAATTCCAGTTTCCTTACTTTGTGTGCTATTCAGGTTCATGGACATTGGCATTAGTGTTGTCCCAAAGCATTCTGGTTCAGAACCTGTTGGGCAGATTAGAGGGTTTCCAGCAATGCTGCGAGAAAAAGAAATGCAACAGAAGATACATTCAAAGTTGGCCTTCAAATTCACTATTCTGAGAAAGCGAGAGGAAGAGGGGGCGAGATTTACCTGAATGTTTTGGTAGGAAATCTTGGTACAGGGCCACTCAGGTTATTGAATGACAAGTCACTGAAATCCACAGACAAAAACACTTTTGAGAACACATTTTAATCAGGTTATAAACTCTGGTTTACAAGAATAGGGTCAAGATACATACAGCAACACAAGCTGGGTCATGTTAGCCAATGACAATGGGAATTCTCCAGAGAGACTGTTATTATTTAGCCTCCTAATCCAGTTCAAACAACCCGAATTAAAATTAGATCCAAAGGACAGAGATTCTTCAAGATGCAACAGCAAAGTACTTGAGCTTGATATTGTGATTGCAAAATTTCAAACTCACATGTATTCTAGACTCCTCAGATGGCCTAAAGAGGAAGGAATTTTCCCAGTAAAGAAATTATCAGAAAGATCAAGTGTGTGAAGCTTTGAGAGCCGTGCTATTTCTGCAGGAATTGGTCCTGTAATATTATTGCTTTGCAGGAGCCTGAAAATACATATAACATCCCAAAAGTTAAAGACCAGTGACATATAAGGAACACTCTTCAAACTTTAGAAATGTCCATTTGTTTCTGATTACTCACACTGTCTGAAGATTTGTCAAGTTGCCAATAGTTGGAGAAAGAGTTCCAGATAAATTCTGGCTAGGAGTTCCCCTGCAACAAGACAATTTCAGCAACCTCAATAAATGATCGTTTGTTGTTTCCTTACAGCTAACTCATATTGGTTTCTTAACATTCATGCTATTTCTTGAAATTTTTGTGCTATGAAAATACAAGATTGTAGAGGACTTACAGGCCAATGACAAGACTCTCAGCAGAGCAAGTTACCATGGTCCAGCTACATGGATCAACAGCATCTCCATCCCAATTATCAAGAACCCCATGAGGATCATGTAAAGAAGCTTTTATTCCGATTAAAGCTTGAACTGAAATATAGACACCATCGTCAAAATAAATAAAAAAAACCTTCCATTTTTCTTCATATTTGAAGCTGAAGAAAAAAAGAAAGAATCTTGAAGTTACCTTCATAATTTACTCCTTTAGGAGACAACAATCCATTTGCAGTGGTCGAAAACCACAAGAAAACCACAAAATGGAGACCAACTTCTCTTGTCCTCATTGCCATTGAAGTCATGAAGGGCGCAAGAACCACAAACCAAAAAAGAAATGCTAAATTTTTCAGCTAATAGCAACTGTTTTAGCTACTAGTAAAAGCAACTTTCAAATCGGATTACTTTTGCTCAAGGTAATCCTTAGATTAGAACCCACTCCCTGCTTTACAAGCCAGAAATCCATTCACCAAAATCTTGCTTGTGTCAGAACCAAGAAAAGAACCAGTTTTTTGGTTGTATAAAGGGCACTAGCATTAGCATGCTTGTCATTGAGTCAGTATAGGTTAAGGAAATCAATATATCTATATATATTAAACGCACCAAACGTAATTAAATCTAGGCAATATTCTTAAGGGAAGGAGAGAAATGGAAATTCCAATTTCTGAGATAATCATGCATTGGCCTGGAAAGCATATATACTATTGAATTTTATATTCCTCACCACAATTGTAACAAGCAAATTAAAAGGGAACAACGCATGAGTGGAATTATAATTATTACAAAACCTCAAACATTTTTTAATGTTTGTAGGCATAGTGAAACCAAAATTCTTTCTGGGTTAGTGAGTCATCAGTCATCTTATTACCTAGAGATGGGTTATGCAAATGTTGTTGTACTTTGTACCTAAAACAAATACAACAACAGGAGGAGTATTGTCATGTCTGTGTGTACTTCACTATGTTATGCATGGTTATCAACAAAAAAAATTTAAAAAAAGGGCAGAAAGAGAAAGAGGGTAAAAGGTTGTGTGATCAAATGGTATTGCTTGAGACATGGAGGAATCCTACATTCTCTAGGTTTGGCCATACAGTAAGAGACCTAAAACCCATTTTTAAAGATTTTAAATTTTAACATTTTGTGAGAATGTGAGAATGTCGAGGTAGAAAATTGATGGTGGTGGTGGATTTGGTCACCCACCATGTTAGGACCATGAACCTATTAGTATCTGTGTTGGCACTAAACATTTTCATATTACCATACGTTCATGCCGATGCTTGTCAAGTATTTTGTATGTCCAGTCACTTACTGTGCTGTAAAATGTTAAGAGGGTTGCTTTTGTATATTCCATACAGCCACCCACTATCACCTAACAATCACACGCAGAGCTAGAGTCTTCTTTTTCCTTCTGCAGACTGTCATTCCAAACCAAAATCTACTAAAAAAAGAGAAACTTTTAAAAGCTAAAGCTGCCATCCCACTCTTATCTTTCTATCCTTTGTTAAAAGAGTCGGCCGATACTATGGGTGAATCCAGTGGCTTGTTAATTTGGGTCTAACTCCGATCAAATCAATTAAAAATTCAATTTATTAAAAACCAATATTGTTTCAGAGATTAAAAATAAAAAGGAAGAAAAATCTTACTATGTTTTCTAGTGATAAAAATCATTAATTCCCTTTTATCCATAACGGTATAAATGGGTATGAGTAAGTTTTTTAAAAAATAATAACAAATAGAAGAAAGGTTATCATTGGCTAGTCTGTGCATTCAGCATGCTTATAAAATGGGGCATGGAATGTGGTGGTGGATAGGCTTTTGTAGGGCCATTGAAGATTTACGATGATCATCTTGGAATCCAGACTTCGAGCATGTTTCAATAATGATGCGAACTTATAAATTATTAAATCCCCATACTAGATAAACGAGAGCTGATTTTCAGCCCTAGAAGAAGCCTTAATTAATGTAGTGATTGTTCCTTGTAAGAAAAGGGTATATGATGTATTTGAGAGGGACACAAGCATCAAAATAGTCAAACGTCAATGTCACATGTGTAAGAATTAGGCCATTCACCAAAGAAGCAATGTATAATGGCATTTGGTTATCATTGTAAAGAATTGCAGGTGTCTGCAAAGATTCTAGCATCTATGATGTGCTTTAAATCGCATATTGGTTCAAATTGCAAGCGTGTTTTAGCCAAAAACAAAAAACTTACTTTCTATAAAACTCGAACTAACTCGACTAATTTCACGGTTTTATTCTTGTTGACTCGGAATAAACCGGCATCCAGCCTTGTTCCAAGTTGAACTCCGGCTGTTCCAAGTTGAACTCCGGCTTAGACCAATAACCACTAGAAAGGATGAAGACAACAAATATTTATGTTAAGAGGACTGAGGCTCTAATCTAGCCAAAATCAAACGTTAAACAATCAGGAATGATTTTGAGCTCATTTATGACTGAGGTAACATGATTCCAAACAACATGATCTAGGCAGTGTAGAGATGGGAGGGGTAAGAATGGCGAAGACCCCAGCAGCCTAAAGGGCTATCATATCACAAGCAAAAAGAAAAACTGGAATTGACCAAACAGAAGAAAAGAACATGGCACTTTAATGCTATAAAATGACAAATATGTCCAGAGATTAGGGACAGCTGGGCATAATTGTCTCTTTGCCTTGCATCCCACAGACAAATTTAAAAAGAAAAAGAAAAAGGGGGAGATGCTCACAACTTGGAACCATAACCACCTTAGATTTTGATTCCAATTATCCAAGGTATACAGACTACTTTAGCTAGCCCTTCATTTGTCTGCATTGTATGTCCTTCTGCTTCTTTTGTCTTTGGAGACCTGACAGCAGTAGGGCCCACCACATCACTTGTGTGACATGGAACTCTACAGTCTAGTAAGATCTTGACATGTGGCAAGGTCTCGTAACCTTCACCTGTTATAATGCCACATGTCATACTATGATTTGATTTGAAAATAGCCTAGCTTCACCTAATTATATTTAAACTTTTTTTTATTAACACAATCCATCCAGATCAGTTTGGGCGAGTACTAAAATTAATAATTATATAAATTTTTAATATAATCATGAAGAAACTTAAATTTATAACTATTAAAGTTACATTTAAATTTATATTAATGTTCGGGATTGTGGTAAATATTGATTTTCAAAGTAATTTTTAATTTAAAAAATATTAAAATAATATTTTTTTATTTTTTAAAATTTAATTTTAACATTATTATATAATAACAATCTAAAAATATTAAAAAATAAATTTAAAAGAAAATAAATTTCAATAAAAAGTAAATTGACCACAACTACAAACATGAATGAAAGAATTGAGGAGATCACAAGGATGGGGATTGGGTGCATGTAGCAGTGGGTCTCACCCTGTAACATCATTCTCCTTGAGCCATTCATTCGTCAAGATTTAATATTTGACTACGTACAAATGATTTTCGGGACAGTAAAAAACCCCTCAATTTAACCTCTATTGTAGTATCCTATGACCAACTCAGTCTCAATCTTTTGATTTTATAAATTTTACCCCAACATAATTTACAATATTAGACCATGGTGTCATTCCATCAATCAATTGTATGCAAGGTTGTCAATTTCATTTCGTTTTTGTTAGAAATAACCGAAATATTTCATACCAATTTTTTAAAAAATAAAACAAAACAGAATAATTTTCATTTCATTTCAAATCTCGGTGATTCGTTTTGGATTTTTCAACCAAATTTCGGCTAGAATGTTTCAGTTTCGTTTCACATGTTCTGTTCCAGTCTTCCTTTTTCCATTATAAACCACACGTGTCATTTGATCCTTGTGGTGACAGCAACGACAAATTTTTTTTTTCTTT
>Ga0325414_1001430_pt1 | contig 23004 bp, 13 predicted proteins | sample PopdelMetagenome_8_FD_206183 | JGI IMG/M metagenome (GOLD analysis project Ga0325414, IMG submission 206183) | Populus deltoides microbial communities from Bellville, Georgia, United States - Leaf-PdKOR-R3 | ecosystem: Host-associated > Plants > Phyllosphere > Phylloplane/Leaf | place: USA... | reverse complement strand
CAAGAGTTTCCTGTATGCCAAGAAAAAGAGTCTTGTTTCATGTCATTACTGCTTAAAAAATTGAGGCAAAAAGGACACCAATGGTGCTGCACAGGAAACCATCAAAACAGCACAGACCATCCAATAATAAGAGACTGTCAGCCTACTCTGCAACCCTATGGTCTTGTTTTAAGATCCAAAAGTTACAGGTGAAACTGGATGGTTTAGCTCGCTATTCATTATTAAGCTCAGGCCTCAGCATGTAAAGAAATATATCAATCTTTACACAATAATGCATCACCCAACACCAGCAGAACGACAATCAAGTCATACATGCCTGTAGGATTTATAACAGGCCATATCATTCAGAACAAGTTTTTGAACCATGTTGAGGACCTAGTTGGATCTAAAGCCTCCTAAATGAACCAATACACTCCATGTTTGCAAAGAGCACCAAATAGCCCCATCTGGTTCCGTTGCCATGCTCTTTATCAAGATGTCTGCTTATAGAACTGTTCTATTGAATGAGATGGATGCTGTATTATAAAAGTTAATGAATCCTGACATTCTAGCAAAATAAGAATGACAAATACTGATAATACATGTGAATGATGATAGTCTGAATGAAGAATTTTAATGGGATCTAATTAAAGAATTACTGCCACACAGTCCCTTGGCGGGTTTGTGCACAAGGGCTATTTAATTTGATCTTAGTCAAAGTAACCATAATAGGATTTGTCAATGCCAGAGCTTCATGCAGAACCCAGATGGCACAACTGATGATCTCCTGCTGGAAATACATTCCGAAAAGGTGTCCACGATTTGTTCTGCTAGAGAAGCAGGATCTTCAATAAAGGTATCAACGAATGTCTTCACAACCCTTACCTCTTGCTCTGTTGCCCTCAAGCCATACCAAGTCAAGAATTTCTGCCGGAAATTCTTCTCAATATGTCCCTCACACTCTAACCATCTGATTATCTTCACGTAATACTCAAAGTCCCTATCTGAATTACCATTTGCCATGCACTCCTCGTCTCGCCTTTCCCCACTTCTCTTCTTTGAAGTGCTGCCATCTTGGGGCTCCTCCCCTTTTCCAGACCCATTTACTATGTCTTTGTCACTGGATTTAAATCTTCCATTTCTTCCTTGCCCATCCTTGTGCATTTCCAGTTTGCAGGGAGTAATGGGCAAGCTAGCTTCAGATTTGCTCACAAATGGCATGCATTCCATGGCAGTCTGGACAGGGGCATCTGACCCATTATCGGTAATTAACTCAATGATTTGACCCTCTGTCAAGCGCTTCTTATCAAGCATTTGCATATCAGAATTGAGCTTGGAACTTACCACCTGTGTGGCATGTTCCTCATCTAGCAAGGGAATTGCATCTGCAAGGGTGCCAGAGAAATTTAAAGCACCATTGGACTTGATGGCAGAAACAATTTTATCACTGTCCTTCAAACAAGTACGATAATTGTCTGCTCGATTGACAATCTGATCATTGCATGGTGGATTGTTATTTGTTTCATCCTCCACAGAAGACGGATTAGAGAGGCTGCTACAATTGGTATTTGGGCTTTGACTTCTTTCTACTATTGAATAGTTTAGGACTTCTTCCTGAGTCATTCCGGTTGAGCACTGAACTTCACACGTACCCAATTCTCTTACACCATTGAACGGAACAACTTTAAAATGATACTCTGTGGCTGGAGATAGACCTGCGACAACATATCTTGTATTTGGCAAGAACAGTCTGCAAGTAGGTTCTGCTGGATAATCCAGATCATGACCTTTACGATGCCACAAAGTATAACCAACAATATCATCAGCTGAAGAATCTTCATAACCCAAAACCAAGGCAAGGGAAGTCGAATGTACATCTTCAAAGTTTACTGTGATTGGAGCAATCATGTTTGAATCTGTAGAGACATGAGAACACCTAAAGGTTATTAATGCTTCCCTAAGAGTCAATACCTCAAAAAACCAGCATTTTGGACAACAGAAAATATTTCCAACAGCAACGACCTAACTTTCCATGATCAAAAGTGCCCATGTTTCCATGATGCATTCTGGAATTACCAGTCCTTGGATAAAAATCTAACTTTTTGCAACAAGTAAATATATTATGCTTCATGTAACACATGCAAAGTTTTTGGAATGTGCTCGTTTTTTTATGTGTTCGATGACATGTGCTCCTTGGTACTGTTCTCTAATGCATTGTGTTTTAGAGATGGTTGCTTAATTCTCCAGTTGAACTAATTTTGCTCTTTCTCGGTGAAATCCGTATGTCACAACAGGAAAACACAAAAACCAATGGTTACCTTGCATCTTCGGATCAGGCAATGGATGTGAAATGGTGTTTGAAAGCATTTTGTCCAGTGACTCCAAAGCAAAAGTGCAGAGTTTCTGAACCTCCGATCCTGAAGAAAGCCTGTTCACAATACCTCTACCCATCTTTACAGGTAAACCAATTAAAGGACCCACTTCAGCCTCAAGTTTCGTTGCAGCTTCACCAACAATCTCAAGAAGCTTCTGATACTTTTCAGTCCCATTCAGAAGTTTCTGGCTTAAGGATACACGATAGCACAGAATGTCTACCCTCCTGGTATCTTTAGCCATCATCAATTGTTTTCTCCAGCATCTGAATAAATTCAAGAGAGCAACACAATTAATCAAAACTTTATCCTTCAAATTCAAAATTTATGTTTGTGTCAATATCATGTGCCATTCAAAATCAGATATTGCAAAGGACATGACATATCAGGATTGTTCTATACTGTGATTTTCCAAGACTAGCAGTACATTTGGTCGAACATTTGCTACTTGCACTAAATTTATGGCAGACATAATTCTCAGGTTGCATGAAGAATGTCTTATCCATAGCCCATGTACAATTGTCAGAACTATTGTGGATGTTCATGCTGGCTAGAGCAGGTGGTATTAAGAAAGATAACCAATTTAACAAATCCAATAACTAAAAAGTAAATTGTCTCACACTATGGAATTAGTCTGTTAAACATGATGTGGAAACTATACTTTTACTCTATAGCTCTGATAATGGATGTGGAATATATGAAAGGGCTATGATTCCGCAGGAGGGAAGGAAAAACAGCAACTTAATTTGCTACCAAATGTGTCATGATACCCACAAACTGTTTAAAAATCAGAATTCCATTGATGAAGAAGGGGAGAAAACAGTACATAGGGCCGAAAGTACTCCAAGAATTACCAAACACCAGTATGAACTGTCTCAAAAGAGAAACATACCCACCAAATGTAAACATGCCAGACAGCGAGGGGAAAAAAAACAGAAGTAAAATGCCAAATAAAAGAGAGAGGGAATAAATACCCTAGCAAATCGTTAACTTTCCCACAAGAAAAACAGCGAAAGCTCCCATCAAGTCTACCATGATGTCCATTTTTCCCTATACCAGAACTTTCCTGTTTTAAGGCACAATCAAGATGGCATGACATGCTACAGGCAACACCTTGAAAAGGAGGCTCTGAGCTGCAAATTAACCACAGGCTGGGATCTTTGTTGTCATCGTACTGACGACAGATACAACATGAACACCTCTTGCAAAATGTGTCAGCTGGTCTTAAGGTAGCTCTACATGCCGAGTTTTTGCAGTATACAGTATTGCCTTGATCACTGATCCCATTGTTGGTTGCAACACAGCTCAATGAAACAGGTACCCGAGAGGGGTTATCAGTTTTCCTCTGCCTTTTGGAAGCTCCCTGAATGGATGCAGCAGATATTTTGGTCTCGAGATCAGGTGAGGCCTCACATTCCCCAGATTTTTTTTCAGATACAAGTTTTAAAAGGTGCTCTATGATTTTCAACTTTGTCAAGCCTGTATATTTTCTTTCTTTTCCCATCTCTGCACATAGGATCTGCAGAATCTCCTGACGGCTCCATGACTGTAGTCTTTCAGATGCACCTGGCCACTTTGATAATTGATAGACAAGTTCTCTCTTTTCATTCATACTTAACTTACTGCATTTTGACGGATCAAGAGCACCTCCTGTGTCGCATGGGAAAAAAAACAAAGATTGAAAGAAAATATGTCTCAGAACAGACTTTAGATTAGTTAAAAGAAGAATCAAAGAATAAGGAGACACGATGCTATATTTGTTAAAAAACAAAACGGAGCAAAGGTAGAATGTCAAACTGCATGTAAAAACACATTAAAGCATGCTTTGCATTATAAACTAATGTAAATCTTAAATTTGCAGTAAATTAGAATGACTTAGACCAATTTGCTTTATATGTCAAAACAGAAGAAAGCAGAGAAAATGATGATCTTACATGAAAGACTGCTTAACCAACCACATGTAACCAGCTTGGAGTCAGCATGTTTCCATTAACAACCAGTTGGGAGACTTATTTGAAAAGCTTGATCTAAATTTCTTTTCCTTTCTCTCGATACTATTAAACAACTTGTTACCATTTTTCAATAAGCTACATCAAAACATACAACAAGATAGTTGACTGAAATTAAAAGAGACATTCCAACTACATCAAATAATCAAAGACTTTCACAAAGAATGCTCTGATATAATTAATTAAAATCACCAATCATGCACGCGTGAATTATAGAATCACACAAAACTTGATTTGACTTCGAAATGTCTCTGCCTCTGGGCTTTTCACAAAAGTCATTGGAAGTGTTACTTCAAACAGTGGCGTGCCCGAAAGATAACAATCCATTATATAATATATAAACTTGCTTCTTCAATATAAATGCATACAGATTCTACATAATGCAGAGAAAGAAACCACTTTCATTATAGAATCAAACAAAAATGCAGTTTACCAGCCTTGAAAACACACCCACCAAAGTCTATTTTCATAAACATAAAACTGAATATCAGTAAAAAGACTGGTGATCACAAGTTCAACCACTACTCTTAACCAGCGTCCATAAAGCTGTAATTTTGTCGTCACATATAAAAAACCCAAGAAAAGAAACACTAATCGACACCCAAATCTTAAAACAAAAAGTACTTTTTTTTTTCGAATTAATTACCATGCAGATTACAAATCCATAACTAGATTCTGACTTTAGCCCATGAAAAACAACAGACAAGAGAAACATTTAATGGCTCACATCACAAATCTTCCCAAATCCAAACCAAAACCTCAAAAAAGAATGAAATCCAACACAATTAAATCAAAACACAATAAAACTTACCCTCAAAAGGCAAATCCATTGTAGAATTATCAAAGAACAAAAACCCACTTAGCACATCACATTACCAACGTAACCCCAACCTGCAAAAGAGAGAAAATCCCTAACACATCATCACATAAAACAGCACTAGCTAGCTATACACAGAAAACGAAAAACGGAAACTTTGTATATATAACAAATAAAAATAAAACAAACCCATATAAAAGAAAGAAAGAAAAACTGTGTATTTGTTGTGTGATAGGGAGAGAGAGTGAACGGGAAGGGAAGCAAAGATACCCAAGAAAAGGGCACTTGGAAATTCTACCACAACAAGCGAATCCATGGATAAATAGACATGCTCTTCTCTTCTTCTCTGCTCTGCTCTTCTCTATATATGTCTAAAAAATAGATAGAGAGATATTATTATTATTATTATTATTATTCTCTCTCTCTCTCTCTCTCTCTCTCTCTCTCTCTCTCTCTCTATCTGTGCAGTGTAGGACTATAGGTCAGTTTTTAATATGGTGAGTGAGGGTGTATGGGTCCTCCTTTAGTTTTCAGGACCCCAAAGCTGTGCAGTGAAAGGAGATTCGAGGAGGAGTTGTTTTTGCTGGAGAGAGAGAGGGAGAGAGGGAGGAAATAAAAAGAAGAGAAAAAAAAAAACAAGTAAATAGTCCTGTGGGGGAAGATACGCCATGTAAAGCGGGTGCATGCCATCTTCTTTTTCTACCCTCTCAACCACCTTCCCTTCTTATTTATTTATTCTTTGCTTGTGCGAGTAAAAGACAGGGCATTATGCCATCATTTACGACTGACAGCATCCCGTCGTGATACAGTAAAATGTTTTAGATCCAGAATTCTTATTTTTGTTTTTTATTTTTGATGTGTATAATATAACTTGAATCTTACATCTAAACGCGACATCCTTTATAACATGGTATGAAACACGATCCTGTTATTGAAACTAATAATACAACGTTGTCTGTACTATGGAAGTTATCTTTCAAGTTTCATCCGCAGTTAAAAAAAAAAAAAAAACACTTGGATCGCAGATGGGAACAAACAGAACATTACATGTTGATATTTTGACTTGTGTTCCTCTCCTTTACCTATGCTAACCTATCATCCATGCCTTCAGAGTCCCAAAGCCAACGGTGTCATATTCTTTTATTGGCATTTCAGCAGCGACAATCCCCTCTAATATGTGATGTTTTTGGCCATGCTAGAGAGTGATGAGGTGTAAATTATCTCATTAAAACGATTTGTTTTTATTAACATGGTTGTCCGGGTTAATTTATGCGTACTTTGACTAATCTCACGGGTTTTGAAATTAACAACTATATAAACCTCTAGTAATCATGAGAGGACTCAAACTCGTGATCATTAAAAAAAAAATTAGTTAAGTTATCTCTTAGAAATTAAAATAAAAAACCATTTTGAAATGGGAGATGATGGCAAGAAGAGGGGATTCGGTGGATTTGCCTGCACCGATATTGAAAGGGGTAAATTAGCCAGCCCAGAGGAAGTTGCTCGCAAATATAAGTGCCGAAAGGCAAGACATGATTTCTGAAAGTTAATTTGTTCCCTTGTTTGCCCAAGTGATAATACTCTACGAGTGAATTATTTGACTGCACCTCTATAAAATAAATAATAGTGATGCTTTCCATGGTAGGTGGTTTTCCTCATTCAGCAAATGAAAGAAGCCCTTCCTTCCTTCCATTTTCTATTATATTCCCATCTCGAATGATTTCTTTCTTTAGATATATAACATAATTGAGGCGAAAGTGGAATACTTCAAAGCATTGTGCATATTTTAATCCCCTCAAGAAACCAAATAATTAACACACACCTTTCCCTTTCTCTATCGCCATGGTGCCTCAAAAAGCTATAACCTAACCATCTAGATGGTGATCTAGTGGTAAAAGTTTGAGATCAAGAGGTTTGCTTTCTCTATGGTTTTAGGTTTGAGCCCTATGGTTGCTCATATGATGACCACTGGAGATTTACATGATCGTTAACTTCAGGGCCCGTGGGATTAGTCGAGGTGCGCCCAAACTGGCCCGGACACTCACGTTAAACTAAAAAAAAAAAAGCTACAACCTTGATTTTTTTATTTTTATTTTTTGAAATATTTCTTGATAAACTATAGGTTTTTTAATTTGTGACAATACAAAGATGCATTAATCAGAACCTCTGCAAGAAGTTGACCTAAGTTAATTTATTAAAACCTAAAACATTGTTTAATTGTTGCTGGAATGTAGTTTTGTTGGTAATTAACTGCCCTAAATCTCCAAAAGGAGAGATTTGATTTTCTCCCCCAAGGTGCTCATTTTTATTATTTGCAAAGAGGTCCCTTTTTAAAAAAAAATAATAATAATAATATGAAAGTCAACATGTTTTAGAATCTTGAGTTTTTCATCTAAAAAAATTAATCTCGGTTGGTCTAACAAAGTCTTTTTACCATATAATAAGAAGAAATGAATTCCTGCTCGCATATTATGTGAGAACCGCATGAAATATAATTTTTATATTACAAGCAGGAGAATCACAATCATTGATATATGATGTGAACGCAAAAGCGGTTCATGAAGCATAATCAAAAGATAAATTGGATACGTTTCTATTTGGAATTGTAATGTGAATATTAAAATGGTTAAAGAAACATGATCAAAAGATAAAAAAAGTATTTGTTAGGGGTTATAATAAGATTATTATTATTATATGTTGGTGGTTGTTTTTAAAAATAATTTTTATGTGAAAATAATGTATTTTTAAAATTTATTTTTAATATTGACACATTAAAATTATTTAAAAATATAAAAACATAATTTAAAGTAAAAAAATAATTTTGTTTAAAAACACTTTTAAAACACAAAAATAAACTCTAACTAAATTTAGAATTATTTAAAAAGTCAAAAGGTGACGAACGATGTCATTGTTTATACAATGACAAATATATGGTAATTTTAACGAATATGTATGTTTTCCATATTAATTATGGTATTAAAAAAAGTAATCAAACCTATTTTTTAAAAAAAAAACAAATCAAAACCAGTTCAAATCGACCGGTTTCGGTTTGGTTATTTTAGAAAAAAAATAGGGTTTTTTTGTTTCGCTCAGTTTTTTCGGTTTGGCTCAGTTTTTTTGTTTCGGTTTGGTTTTTTTAGTTTCATACTTATAAAACCGAAACCGAACCGGTCGGTTTTTTAAAAATTCTATTCGGTTTAATTAGTTTTTTTCATGGTTCAGTTTTTTCGATTATTTTTTTTAATTTTCTCAAGTTAATCAGTTTTTTGATTTTCTTACTCACCCCTCCATCCAACCCATTGAATTTTATATCATGTTGATCATAATCCTGAAGCTTCCTAGCTTCTTCTCTTTTTTTTTCTTTTTTTTTTTTAGCAACAAATGATGGATCATAGTTTCACACCTTTTCGTATTTGTGCCCCACACACCCCCACACACCCCCACACACACACCCACGCACGCACGCACGCACTTCTACCTCTTGATCTTTTGCTCCTTCCGGCCTGCTACCTAGACTCTAGCCATTTGGGTGGTGAAGTTGAGAGTCAATTTATTGGTTGCTGTTGAATGGTCGTAATTAACCCCACACTAACATGTTGGCATGATTTTCAAAACAATAGTTCACAGCTATATTATTCAAAGACTCAATTACATCGCTGCTGCTTGCATATGTAAACGAAGCTCGTCTTTCCTTATATACCACAATTAATTTAATAGTTTTCCTAGAAAACAACACAAGACTCTCAAGAGCCTAGACAAATGACATAGGGCCCTCCCGATCACGTTCTACAAACATGTCGAGCCAAATATTAATGGAAAATCTAGAGAACGGGGTTTTTATTATTATTATTATAACAATCATTTTGCTTTTCTCAAATAAAAACAATTAAATTAATATCATCTTTTCATGAGGTTTCATTAATTATAAAATGAGAAATAAAATATTGATATCTTGGTCTATATTTCACGCATTAAAAGTTTAGAATATCAATCCAAATTTTAAAAAATTAACTTGAATTTGATTAGTTTCTTTTTTATTTAAACTTATATTTTTTTAGTTTCATTCTTCAATATTTATTTAATTGAAGATTGAATTATTTTATTTTTTATCTACTTTTTATAGATTTTCTCATTGATTTTGAAAATATCTCTAATTATCTTGAGTATTTTTATTTTTATTTTTATTTTTTATTCTTTATTAAATTTAGCTTTTTTAAAAGAAATTAAACAGACCCAGACACATGGGTTACCCTGGCCTCACACGCTTGGACCTTTTTAGCCTTCCTTTTTCTTTTCATTCTTTCATTGGTTTTTTTTTCAATTTGATCCTTCACAATTAGAACTTCATTGATTTTTTTATTTAGTTTTTTTTCAATTCCATCCTTTAATATTTTGTTAATTTTTAATTAGACAACATAATTTATTTTGGTTTGATGTTTTTACGTTTACCATGACCTCAAACAAACACCATGATATTTAGTTAGTTTTTAATTTAATGAGTGTCTATTTTTTTATCAATAGTTAAATAAAAATTTATTAAAAAATAAATTATTGAACCTGATTAAGTCTATGACTTGAGTCACGAGTTTGAATGGGTAACTTCAATTGGTTAGAAACTGAACTTCATAATTTTTTTCGACTGTACAAATAATTACTAATTTACTTAATTACCTGCGTGCATAAACTTTTAAATTTATGATTGAGATTTTTATGTCAAAAAACATATATAAAATATCATCATATTTATTTATTTTTTGTTGGAAAGCGCAAGTGAAATAGCTAATATATCCAACAACTTATGAAATTCTAGCTAAAGTAATAATGGTTTTTTATTTCTTTCTAGGAGGTCATGGGTTTGATTTTTATTAAAGTTTGTAAATATAAGCTTATTTACAAAAATAAAAATAAAATCAAAATTCATCCTTCACCCTAAAATACTAGCCTTAAATTTAAATCCAAAAATTTAAAGAATGAAACATAACTCTTTAATCATTAAACTAATTATTTATTGTATATCAACTTTTTGCATTATTATCACCTAATCTATCATTGTTGTGTCGACCATCACCATCATTACCACTGTATGATGATTTTTTTTATATAAATTATTATATTTTTACTTGTTGGTTACTAGTTTATATCAAAATTCATTATATAAATACTTGAAAAAATATTTTATTTTTTTTAATATGAAATTGGAAGCCCATCAACATATATATTTTATATTCACAAGAAAAAAAACTGTATTTTTTTAATATGAAATAAAAAATTTTTTTGGTTTAAATACTTCAACTTAAAAGAAGAAGATAATATCTTTTTAATATAAAATTAAAAAAAATTTAAAATAATTTTTGAAATTTTATTATTTATTACATGTAATTAGCTGGTTTAACAACTATTAATATAGCTAACGATTCACGAGAAGACCAGAGCATGAGAGATAAAGGAGATAATCTAATGGGGCGCCGACATAATAAAATTTGTCAAAGAGAACAGCATCAAAATATGAATCGATATGGCTAAGGTTCTTTGTTGTGTGATCTCTAGGGACGGTACAATTGACGTCTAGTTATTTGCCACCTGGATTTCTAGCATGCCTAATGCTGTGATTAATCATTTGATCAGACGGCCGTCTTACCATTATCGGCTTCAAGTCAACAGCCCCAATTGTGTTTGACATTCAACTTTGTACTTGCGTTATTGGGAACTTCGAGCAGGCCTGAGATGGACCGGGGTTATTGATAGCGTGACTATACCTTTAAATTTCTTAGATGTTTAGTAACGTGGGGTATACTTTTTTTTTTAAGTGTTTTTTTATTTAAAAAATTTTGTTTTTAATTTTTAACATTACCATATTAAGACTCAAAAAATATTAATAAAAAAAAATTAATTTAATATTTTTTCAAATAAAATAAACTTTTAAAAAATATATAAAAAATAAACATTACTACACTTTCAAATACCAGATTAGATTATGAGCTAGAATTCAAGCACTCTCTTATGTCTAGCTTGATATAGTTTTTCACCAGTCTTATTAAACTTAATCTAATTTAACAGGTGAACTCAGTGATTTGATAATCTGAAACCTGTCATAATCGGGTTTTATATTAAATCTAGTGAGAATTGACTTTTTCAAATCTAGTCAATTTGGTAAGTTAATTTTCATCTTGATCGACGTGGTCAAAATTCATGTGAGATTCGATTTGATATATATATCTCTGTTAGGTTAATATTTCAAATCCAGTCAACCTGATAGGTCAATCTGTGACTCGATAAATCCAATTAAAATTCAGGTGAGATTTAATTTGATTTGATTTTTTTATTTTAAAAAATAAAATAATATCATTTTAAATTAACCAAAATCAATTTAAATTAATCTATTTAACTTAAGTTAATAACTTTGTTTTTTAGTGCGGGTGCATCTATATATAATGTGTATATATAAAGATATATATTTTTTTTATGTATACTATTTGGTGGTTCTATCTTTCCTGCATGTCTTTCTCAAGCATGTTAGGGATAACATGATATAACGTTTGATAAAATCCAGATATTTGATTTGATTTGAATTGAATTTTAATAATTAAGAATTAATTTTTTAATTTTTAAAAGTTATTGAGTTTTATCTTATAATAATGATAATAATGGTAATAATAATAATAAAAGCTCGGTTACAACATTAGATTGAGATAATACAGATAGGGTTTGTTGATAAAGAATTAATTAGTCTCATAATTAAAAATTAAGGATTAAAACTTACAGAGTTGGACGATCAAGTTCTTCAGTTAATCCCCCACTATCGAAGACAAAGGAAAAAGAAACGCACGATGGAAACCATGCTTGATAGTCTAGAAGTTCCAAAATTCAGCATGCAATAATTTCTTTTTTTTTTCTACTTTTGAAGGTAGGTGATGGATGGGTCAATAACCTACTTTTCTTTTACGGCAGAATACATGGTGCTGCTTTTTTGCACACCAAGACTATGTTCTATTTCTCAATCCACATCAATCCTCGTACATTAAATTAATCAAATTCGATAGTTTTTATTCGAAAAAAAAAAAAACTATTTACGCTAGGAATTCATAAAGATTTATTCAGCATACTCTACGTCCCCATTATAAAATTATATAAAACACTCTCAATTCATTGAATATCCACGAGAGAGCTCGTGAAAAATACAATTATTGGGAACAATTTTGGAAGGTAATGGTGAATATTTATGATATGAATAGACAGAAGAAGATGTGCCTTATTGGCATAGGATCTTCAGCCCAACTTGCATTTTGTTGATGCAAAAAGGAGTGTTCAACCGCTTATAATGATAGGAAAGAAAATGCTTGAAGAAAAGAACAAATACTAGTCGAAAGTTTTGATGACGAGGAACCCACTTATGGGGGTGAATAATCTCATGCATGCTTGAGCAACGATCCTTAAATATCTCAATACCAGGAGACCATGTCCCTATAATTAATGAATAATATTGCAATCTTAGTTGAAATCTCGACACCCTCCTCGGCGTGAAAAAGAAACAGAGAGGAGAATCCGAATATATGAAGTAGGGTTTTTCTTGGGAGGAGAGAAGAATAGCTGCTGAGTTATTTGTTTTTAGAGGTTTTTAAGGAACACAATACTAGAAATTCATGCATCATGATGGCACGAGAAATTAACTACATACACATGATGTCTGGATTTGATAGGAGCACATGAACAACACTACTAAAATATGCCTCAAAATCCCAATGTGATATGGACGGCAAATATGTCCAATCCTAGCCACCGTCTGCTCCAGAAAACAACAACAAAATAAGGATAAGGCGTAAGGTCATGCATGGACGGTCTCTGACTTAATTGGCTCGGTTGAGGTTTGTTTTCCGTTTTGGTCACGTAATTTGGAACTGTTCGAGTATTTCTTCTCGTGCTTATGGAAAATGTAATGATGTTAATATATGCGTTGTCAATAAAATTGTTTTTTTTTTTTTTATAGGAATTGGAAGTTGTGCTTAATTAGGATTAAATATGTCTAGTGTTTGAGTTTTACAAAAATTAAAATTAAAATAAAGAAAACAATAAAATGAATGCAAAAGTAATTGGTTTCCAAGCGAAAGGGTAGCTCAAGTTTTTAAAATACAAAATTTTAAAAAATTCTAAAAAGGACATAGGTTTGTCCTTGTAGTTATCATCTACTTCACAAAATGGATAAAAGCCAATTCATATGTTCATGTAGCATAGAAGGTAATAAAAATGTTTGTAGAAAAGAACTTGATATATTGATATGGTCTGTCGAAAAATTAAGATAATTATTGATTATGCTCAGAACTTCAACGGTAATATGATAGTGGAGCTCTGTGCCAAATAAAGAATCAAGTCTTCCAATTCCTCACAATATAGACCGAAATTAATGGTGTTGTAGAAATTGCCAACAAGAATGTTAAGAAGATTATTCAGAAGATGGTACTCACCTATAAATATTGGCATAAAATGTTATCATTTGCCCTTTACGCATATCGCATAATAGTCAAAACTTCAACAAGAGCCGCCCTATATTCTTTGGTATATAGAATAAAGATAACGATGCTTCTAGAAATGAAAATCCTATTATTAAAGGTTTTGGTATATTCTAAGCTAGAACAAACGAAGTGGGAAAAGGTGAGATATAAATAGCTAAACATGATAACTGAAAAGAGGATAACTATGTTTTGTCATTACCAACTATACCAGAAAATAATGGCTCAAGCATATGACAAGAAGTTTCGACCTCGAGTGCTCCAGAAAGAAGATCTAGTGCTGATATTGCACTTACCAAGGGAGGACCGGAGTAAATGGGCACCAAACTATAGGGATCTTTACATGGTGAAGAAAGCTTTCTCAAGGAGAGCTCTAATGCTGGATAGAATGGATGGAAAAGATCTAGCTAGACCCGTGAATTCCGATTCTATAACGATATACTATGTATCATATATTTAGTTTCTTTTAAAGTAATAAAGTGAAATTTGGCTATGAATTCTTGGTATAAAAAACTTTTCTTTATAAATTGTATGATCTCAAAACATTTGAAATCCTTTTCCTAAAAAAAAATCTTAATGATGTGTATTTGAAATGAAGAAAGACCATTTTTATCTATCATCATAAAGAGGTTATCCCTTACAGTCCCATTTTTAAGTCTGATTGTATTCTTGAAAAGAAAAAACCAGACTTTGATCACACCCAACACTGAGAGCAAGAAAGAAATGTGTAAGTAAACAAAGCAAATTGCTGAAATGCATACATGGATCTATAAAAGTTAGAACCTAACACTAAGGGGCATCATCATAAAAAAAAGAACAAAAACTAAAAAGAGGAAGCAAAAAGAAAGAAGAAAAGAAAGAAGTGAAAGAAAAGAAATGATGGTTTGATGATGCTCCAAAACTAAATAACATAAGAAAGATCAAAGATCTTAAAGTGAGACTTTTCATCAAGAAAGATAATTTATCCAAATAAAGTCTATAAGATGACTTCACTAAAAGAAAAGAGGCAGGAGAAAAAGTGATTTTAAGTCCTTAAAAACCTTTTTTAACCTCAAAACATCCATTTCTTTCATAGCCCATAGCTATAGTCTGCATTACATACGTTTAAAAGTCATTTCTAATCAAGCATACATAACTTAGGTTGATAAACGGTTATCTTACATTTCACGCAAAGTGATAAAATGAGTAGCAGCTCGCTGTTATTCATGCAAGGAAAATGTAAATTCTAATAGAAGGCAAACTTTGATTCTATACAAATTTTCAAGTAAATGCTTGAAACTTATTTGAAAATTAGAATAAAATGTCACCTTCAATAAAAGTTTGACCTAAGACAACCTACACTCTAAAACTGATAAAACCTTTAGGAGAATTGCTTGAAACATAGTTTTGATGCATATATTGAAAGTTTCAATTTTCATGAACAAAACCAAGTCTTTTAAAGATTTTTTCTTGGAAAAAGGATTTTAGTGCTAAAACAAAACCAAAAAGCCCTTAAAATGAAAAAGGTAATTAAAACATTGATAAAAACATGATGGAGAGTAATGTCAAACCACATATTCAATGGAGCAAGAAAGGACCCTACAAGAAATAAAAGTTGAAGACTTTTCCCAAGAATCAAGGCGGTAAGAAACGTAGCACATAAAAAAGATTATAGATCGAGAAGATGAAATTCAAGCAAAAAATCAAGCTCATACAAGAAAACATAGAGCTTATAAAAAAAAGGGACTTATGTTTCCAAATTAGGTAAGGATACATGCATCTAACTCAAATCATTGTACAATGTTTTATTTTATAGGAACAATTCCTTGAAATGAGACTTGAATGAGTTAAAGATTGACAAAGAAATTATCATTGAGCTGGGAAATCAAGAAAAGGGAAGTTAGCCCTACAATTAGAAAAGGAACTAGCCTTGTGAACAAAATGTTTAAGATTCAATCAAAACAATTAAGATGCCTTTGGACAGTTTTAGTTGAAGGAGATCGCTGAGATACAGGATTGCAAGTCAACTAAGTTAAAAATAAGAGTCGTTGAGATGACAAGACTCTATTAGAAAAACATTTATATAGAAGAAGAGATGTGAGAATATGGTTCTCCTAGTAGCTATAAAACTAAGTTTAAGTTGAAGGGAATCGTTAACATGTAAGATTTCAGGTTAACTAGGCTAAAAAACAAGAGTCGTTGAGATAACAGAACTTTACAATAAAATAGTTGCACATGAAAATAGCTATAAGAATATGGTTATACTTGAAGGGAATTGCTAAGATTTAAGATTTTAGGTCGACTAAGATGTAAACAAGGGTTGCTGAGACAACATAACTCTTTTCTAAACAAGAATAGTTGAAACCAAAGTTCTACTTAAAGGGAATTGTTGAGCTTCAGGGTTTCGAGTCAGTTAAGCTAAAAATAAAAGTTGTCAAGTTGACAGAATTCATCTCTTAGCAAAAAAAAAAAAAAATTGAATCATAATTCTAGTTGAAGGAGATCGTTATGAAGACAGAGTTCAGGTCAACTAAATTAAAGCTTTGAGAAGATTAGATTTGCAGAACAATTTGTTTGTGCCTACAAACTTATTACGCAAAGCACTTAACAAGTCTTAGTTCCGTAACTATTGTAGAGAGAGGGCATATGTAGTTACTTATTTTGAGACCCCATATAAATATATAAAAAATCAAAAAATAGAACAAACCAAAAAATTAGAAAAAGGAATACCAATAAATAAATAAAAAATCAGTGGAGAGATCATGAATAACACCCATAAAATTGTTAAAGACTGGTTGGGGAGGATAAAATATACAAGGTTAGAAAAATTAATATTCCAATATGGACAGATAAAGGCTCTATTGACAAGAAAAAATTAATTTTGAAAGAAAAATTCAAAGTTAGATGTTTAAAAACTCAATTGGAGTTTTTCAAGGTTTAATTGAATTTATTGAGAGTATAATTGCAAGAAATATTGGTTTTTGAGTTTAATTTGGGCTTTAATTGGGAGAGATTGAAGTCTGGGGGTTAAATTGAAATTTTAAAAAGTTAATTTGATCAAATCAGGAGTTAATTATATAAATATTAAAGTTTAATGCACAATTAAGGACTTGATTAAAAAAATTCAAAACTAATGACCAATTTGTAAAAGATGCGAGACTTCAGGGACTAGCATTGGTTTAATCAATGGTCAAATTGAATAAGATTGGTAGTATATTAATCAAATAAGGTTCAAAAATGCATAAATTGATAATCAAAGATCAAATTGAAAAAGACACTAAACTTTGAGGCTGACAATTGAGTTTGGTAGGGGTAAATTGATCTTTAGCCATATTCCAAATTAAAAGCTCAAATTTCTCAATGTTTTAGTTAGATGACACGTTGTCGGGTTCATATTCAAAATGTATCGTTCGGAATAGAGGTCAGACAACATGTCATCTATCCACTATTCCTCTTTGTCTTTGGCAATTATATGTTGATTGAGTTGATATCTTCACACAAATGAGTATGAAGAACTTTGACTTGAGCAAGGTTGGATCCAAATGAAAGATGTGCACCCCATCTACCAACATTAGGTGGCCTATGATGACGATGACATCGAAGTTGCTCCGACAAGGCTTCGAAAGTGGTTGACTTAGTTAGCTATGACTGTGACACCTATTTTGTAAAACCACTAGATTTTTTATATGTTCACTCTGTCGCACCCGACATCGCGGCGGCCTTAAAAAAATAACTCTAGATTAGGGAAAAAGAACAGATTTTTGGCATCTTGTTCTTTTAGAAAAAAGGTCTTGTTTAAGGAGTCGCCACCTAGTATTATGGTCACTAGGAACCCTAACTGGTCAATAAAGATTCTATAGTTCGGGACTGGTTACTTAAAAGGGAAGATATTATCACCCCTTAAACGTTCTGCCTAAGGCAAACTGCATTGCTGTTTTTTGGTCTTAAATTGCTAAATCTTTATTGGTTTACGTTCTGATGATTTATTCACAATATTCCTGACTCTGGCGTCAGTGAATATTCAACTACGGATAAGTCCAACTCTGGCGTTGGTAACTATTGCGTAGCTATAAAATATAAAACATCAATGCAGTTTGCCTTAGACAGAACGTTTAATGGGTGATAATATCTTCCCTTTTACGTAACCAGTCTCGAACTATAGAATCTCTGTTGACCAGTTAGGGTTCCTAGTGACCATAATACTAGGTGGCGACTCCTTAAACAAGACCTTTTTCCTAAAAGAACAAGATGCCAAAAATCTGTTCTTTTTCCCTAATCTAGAGTTATTTTTTTAAGGCCGCCGCGATGTCGGGTGCGATAAAATGGCGACTCCACTAGGGACTAGGACTAAGCTTTTTTTTTTTGTTTTCTTATTGCTAAATATGTTTTTTTTTTTTGTGTTGTTGGTGTTTATCAAGTTTTTTTTTGTTGTTTTATTTATTTATTTATTATTTATTATGTATTCTTGTGTATTTTATTATTATTATTATTATTATTATTTTTGTTCTTTTTACTGTTTTAGCATGCATAATTATTCATATTTATCACGCATATATGTTAATATGAACATCATTCAAGTTCGTTTGTTTTATATACATGTGGTACCAACTTTAAGATAAGTGGAGGAGTAACGGCACCCCAATGGCTTTAGCCTGGGTAAGGCTCGCGAAACTATCCAGCTCTCGTATGATTTGTTTGCTCGATAGTGGTTGATATGCCAAACTGATTTTACTCAGGGCCTCTATCTTCACGCTGCTTGTAAACCTCATATCAACCTTTCGAGGGCGATCACTGAGCATGCGAAAGACCTTTGAGACTAGATAGTCAAACTACCCAGATGCATTTAATGGTTAGAACATATTTTTTAGGTGGGTCCCTGTATAATTTCACTAAGATAAGCATAACATTTAAGCATTTTCATTACAGGACTTTCGGGTGACATAATGACCATTATTCGGGAGGTAACCACTGTTGAGTATGGACTCGAATCTGAATCCTTGCAAATGACCGAGGGAGACTGCCCTAGACCAAATACCAGTGGGACACCGCTACTCAAAGATGTCAGGTGCATAATAAACGACACTAGCAGATTGTTTTCACTCACTAAGTATCAGATAGATGAAGCAGAATTTGCTATGAAGTATGGGAGGATTTTGCACCTTTTGAAGGTGCCAGTTTTGCCATCAGCTATAAAAGCCATGATACATTTTTGGGATCCTGATTACCGTCGTTTTACTTTCTGAAATGTCGACATGACACCTACCATTGAAGAGTATAGTGTGTTGACTGAATTCCCCGAAGATGCCTACAAAGTGTACTTCCGCCAGAGAATTGACGACACCATGGATGAGCTTGCCAAACTGCTAGGGATTCCTCAGCTAATACCATATAGAGAGAAAGATAACTCTGGGGGTCTTAGATGGAAACGACTAGAGGAGTTGTTGATTGCTAAAAAAGCTAACCCGGGTGCTAAATTAGAGAAACATAGAATATTGGCTTTGGGAATATTTGGTTTAGTTCTATGTCCCTCTACTACGGGAATTATCAGTTTGGAAGCTGCTAATTTGTTTGTGGAATATGAAAAGACAAAGATCAACCCGTGTGCCGCAATTTTGGCTGAAACCTTCCTATCTCTTAGTCATTGCAAGAAAACGGGTAAAGGTTCCATGAGATGTTGTGTCTCTTTACTATTCATCTGGTTGTTAAGTCATATAGAAACGGAGATGCCAATATTCAATAATTTCTGGTGGTTTGACCAAAAGCCACTCGAGTTGTTCGTATCAAAAGAGTGGGAGAGCTTTTCGGAAGATGATTGGAGGGTAAAATTGCAAAGGCTTCCATTAAGCATTTTTAATTGGAAAGCTCCTTGGATGAGGAATATGACAAGCTTGATGAGTTGTGGAGAAAAGCCTTGGGTACCATTAATTGGAATAACGGGATACGTCAGTTACGCACCTGCTTTAGTTGCAAGGCAGCTTGGGGGCATACAAAGTGTTCCTAGGACAATTGACATAGCTCAATTTACCGGGGTCTATAAAGGGGCTACCATGGAAATGTTAGAAAGCATTAAGCAGGATTGGAATTCTTTATTGCTGATAAAGAAGGAGAATGGATCAAGGAATCCCACAGTTAATGAAAAGTATCCTGAATAGCGTGACAGAAGAGTCTCTGACATGGTAGAAATTTCAGAATCCGTGGGCACCCGAAGAAAGAGGGTGAGTTGTGAAGAAGAACTAAGAGAGCAAGTAAAACGATTGCAAGCCGAGCTTAAAACGAAGGAAGATTTGAGACTATCATTGGAGCATAAATTAGCCGAAGAAAAAGCTATGAGGAAATTGGCTGAAGAAGAAAGGGACTCGTTGGGCCGAGATCGGATGAAAGCAATGACCGACTTGGAATCCCTAAAAGTCATCAATGAGGAGAAGACGCTTCAGGTGGAGAAGGCCCATTATTGGGAGGAATTGGCCGTCAAAACTCAAGCTGTGTCAAGCAAGCATTTAACAGATATAAAAGAACTCAAGAGCCAGTTAAAAGATGTTGAATTGGAGTTGGTTAAAACTAAAAAGGTAGTCAAAGCCACCCAGAATGTGAGAACTGAACTCAATAGTGTTAAAATTGAAGCAAAAGCATTGAGGACAAAGTTGGCAAAGGGAGAAGCAAAGACCAAACAATTGCTAGAAAATCAGAAAAAGATGGAGAGTCACATTCAAATATTAGATTCTGCTAATAATTCTCTATCCAGAAACAACTTGATCCATACTGAAAGAATAAGGGAATTTCTAGAGCAAATCGACCGAGCTGCGGTTGAGGCTCATTGGCTAAGAGTTGAGGCTCGTCAAGTTGGAGGGGACATCGCAAAGTATCAAATAAGCATGAATAACACCGATATGTTTCTAAAAGCTATAACTAATAGAGGCAGTGCCTTTCCCCCTATAATAGATTAAGATGAATCATTTGTTGTAATGAAAGTTTTATGGGTTAAATAAAAAAGGTGGAGATCTTTATTTATTAATTCAAAGTGTGTATACGAGGTGAAAGCTCAAATGGTAAAAGGTTAAACAGATCTTCTCTCGGTATTGCAATAAGTATCAGATGTAGATCTGACCACGCATCCAAAGAATAACGGTTGTTATGTCACCCTCCCATGAAATAATCCATGCCCAAAATGTTGCATTCACGTTCATGCATGTTTGAACATACACTTATGAATTGTCATAATGCTGCACAGCAGGTGAAATTTAGGTCCCCCATTAAAACACACTCATAACACACGGTTGCAAAAAAAAATGGAAAATGAGGAAAGAACTCAATTGGATGCTCAACATCAAAAAGAGTTGAACAGTTTGAAGGAAGATGTCGCTAAGTTTACTAGTCTGCTCGAGCAAGCTTTGAAATCCAAATCTGGAGAAGGAACATCTTCTCAACCATCGTTCACAGCTCAATTTCAGCCACTGCCTACAGCTCCCTTCATTCAGCCACCAGAACATCATGATGTTGCTCATTTCCTACCTGCCCAACCAGCATTCCCGATAAGGTTTCCCCATATTGTTTCGAGAGAAGAGGAGCCTCAAAAGGATAGAACGGTGGACGAGGATGGTCAAGAGAAACTAGCTGTTTTAGAAGAAAGAATGAGGGTCATTGAAGGAAACAATTTGTATGACCCGGTAAAGGCTGCCGAAATGTGTTTAGTGCCTAATGTGGTTATTCCCAGGAAATTCAGAGTACCAGAGTTTGTCAAGTATACTGGAACTCAATGCCCGATAACCCATCTTAAAGCATATTGTAATAAGATGGCGGAGGTGGTTCATGATGAGAAGTTATTGATCCATTTCTTCCAGGACAGTCTGAGTGATGCTGCTCTTGCCTGGTATATGCGTTTAGATGACATCAAAATTAAAGGTTGGAAGGACTTGGTGGACGTTTTTATTAAGCAATATAAGTTTAATATGGATATTGCCTCAGATAGATCAAGCCTACAAGCTATGGAAAAGGGAAGTAAAGAGTCTGTAAGAGAGTATGCCCAAAGATGGCGTGAGGCAGCGGCACAAGTTAACCCTCCATTGCTAGAGAGGGAAATGACGGGTTTATTTTCCAACACTTTCAAAACCCCGTATTTTGAATACTTGGTTGGTAGTGCCGCACAGAATTTTTCTGATCTGGTTTTCATAACTGAAAGGATCGAACATGCTATTCGAGCGGGAAGAATTGTAGATCCAATGGAAAAAAGAGGTTTTGTTGGAAGGAAGAAAGAATCAGAAATTCATAATGTCGAGAGGGGAGGAAGAGGAAGGAAAGTCTACCAAGATAATTATAACTTCGAAACCGTCACACTTCTTCCATATCCAACATAAAATTTGCTTCACCTACCCACAACCAAAATAACCCCGCGAACAACCAAAGCAGCAATACCTACCGCCCAAGAAGAAATTTCTCAGAGGAACAAGTACAACTTCTGCCATTACCTATAACTCTCACTGAAATGCATAAAAGGCTTCTAAGCATCGGCCAAATAGCACTTGTTCCTCTACCCCCTTTACAGCCACCATTCCCTGCTTGGTATAAGCCTGATCAAAAATGTGAATACCATGCTGGTGCCCCTGGTCATAACATTGATGGATGTATTGCATTCAAAAGGAAAATATTCCAATTTATCAAAGCGGGGTGGATTTCTTTTGATGATTCCCCGAATGTAAAATCCAACCCTTTACCAAACCACACTTCAGGAAGTGGGGGAGTCAATAGCTTGGAGGTGGGAAAAGGGGGGTAAGACAATGCTGAAAGTCACAAAGGATAGTTTGTATGAGATGTTGAAACAAGCTGGGTATCTCAAAATACCAGTCAATGTGCAAGCTGTAGGAAGCATGAGCGAATACTGCAAATATCATCAGCAGTTTGGACAAGATATAGACTCTTGTGAGGAGTTTAATTGGGAGGTGGAAGGCATGATGGCACGAGGGGTTTTGAGATTAACGAAACACGAAGAAGATGATTTGATAGGAACATTGATTGGTTATGGCAATAAGGAGGAAGTTTGTTGATATCAACCAACTGAAAGGGGTCCCCCTAAAATGATCCTAACCAAGCCTCCGAGTACTACTAGCGAAAATTATAATGCCTTGCTTTATAATTATGGTTATTCCTTTTGTAACCCAAGTCTTACCCCAGTCTTCAACGCCGAGGTAGGAGGACTCACTAGAAGTGGGAGATGCTTTACTCTTGAGGAGTTAGAAAACCATAAAAAAGATAAATGAAAGAATGTGGTAGAAACAGAGGAAGTTAATAAGCCAGTAAGTGATGAAGAAGCTAATGAGTTTTTGAAATTGATGAGGCATAGTGAATATAGC
>Ga0325414_1001429_pt1 | contig 23015 bp, 9 predicted proteins | sample PopdelMetagenome_8_FD_206183 | JGI IMG/M metagenome (GOLD analysis project Ga0325414, IMG submission 206183) | Populus deltoides microbial communities from Bellville, Georgia, United States - Leaf-PdKOR-R3 | ecosystem: Host-associated > Plants > Phyllosphere > Phylloplane/Leaf | place: USA... | reverse complement strand
TAATTTGAACAAACTTAAATCATGAAAGTTCTAGAGAATTGTCTCATCTTTCCAGGGTAAAAATTTGAGATCATTTGGACTTCTAGAACTCGAGATATGGGCTGAACACTAAACAGTGTCTGGGCTGTAGGACAGATTCGAACTTCTTTGTTGTTGCTGCAATTTGGACTTGAAAATGGCCTTTTTAAATCTTGGGCTCCACATGAAAGTTGTAGGCCTATGTCTTATCTTTCCATCCATATAAAATAGACCTAAATCCAAGATCTGCAGCTTCAGATATCACCCGATTACCGAACAGTGTTCAAGTTTGGACTGCACCAATCGTCTATTTTCTAAGTTTGCCCATCTCTTTGTCCTTTCAATTTCAGTACTTCAACTCATCAATCAATTCTTTCATTTATGTGATAGGCCTGAATTTAAGATGAACATTTACCATAATTTAAAGGTATCTTATATTATTAGATATGTTAGTATAAAACATGCTTTAGTTAAGGAGTTATTGATACTTCAAGTGCAAAATGATGATATAGAACCTTGATAAAAATGCACTTTTAAGTACTAATCATATAACATATCCCATAAAGAGTGGTGCATATAGGACTCAGAAGATCTAGTTCATTAGTTGAAGAGTGGTGCATATATCACTAGAGAGATGAAGTTCATCTAATGAAGAGTGGTTAATATAACACTTGGAAGATCAAGTTCATCCCTTTAAAAGTGTTGCAAAAAGCATAAGGGAGAGCAAGGCCATCCTATTAAGAGTGGTGCATATAACACTCAGGAGATGAAGCCTATCCCTTGAAGAATGGTGTATATAGCACTACGGAGATAAAGTTCATCCCTTGAATAATGGTGCATATATCACTAGTAAGATCAAGTTCATCCCTTGGAGTGTGATGCATATAGCACATGGAAGACCAAGTCCATCCCATAAAGAGTGGTGCATATAACACTTAGGAGATTGAGCCCATCCTTTAAAGAGTGGTGCATATAGCACTATGAAGATCATGTCCATCCCTTTAATAGTGGTGCAATTAGTACTGAGGAGATCGAGTATATCCCTTTGAGAGTGGTTCATATAACACTTGGAAGATCAAGTCCATCCCGTGAAAAGTGTTGCAAAAAGTATAAGGGAGATCAAGGCCATCCCATAAAGAGTGGTGTATATAACACTTAGGAAATCAAGCCCATCCCTTGAAGAATGGCGCATATAGCACTACGAAGATCAAGTTCATCCTTTAAAGAATGGTCCATATAGCACAAGGAAGATCAAGTTCATCCCTTGGAGTGTGGTGCATATAGCACAAGACAGATCAAGTCCATTCTTTGAAGAGTGGCGCATATAGCACTTGCAAGACCAAGTCCATCCCATAGTGAGTGAGGCATATAGATAAAAAAAAGATCAAGTCCATCTCATGAACAGAACATTAGTGCATATAGCACTAGGAATATAAAGTCCAACCCATGGAGTGTGGAGCATATAGAACTGAGTGGTATATATAACACTGGCAAAATAAAGTTCATCCATTGAAAAGTGGTGCAAATAACTCTATAGAGGTTGAGTCCATATCATTGAGAGTGATGCATTTAACACATGAGAGATTAAGTGCATCCCTTGGAGAGTGGTGGATATAGCACTGAAGGGGTCAAGGCCATCCCATGAAGAGTGGTGCATATAACACTTAGGAGATAATGTCCATCCCTTGAAGATTGGTGTGTATAGCACTACAGAGATCAAGTCCATCCCTTAGAGAGTGGTGCAAAAAGAACAAGAAAGATCAAGGCCATCATATGAAGAATAACATATCTAACATTCAGGACATCAAGCTTATCTCTTGAAGAAAGGTGCATATGACACTACGGAGATCAAGTTCATCCCCTTAAGAGTGGTTGATATAACTCTTAGAAAATCAAGTCCATCCCTTGAAAAGTGGTGCAAAAAGAATAAGAAAGATCAAGGCCATCATATGAAGAATGACACATCTAACATTCAGGACATCAAGCTTATCCCTTGAAGAAAGGTGTATATAACACTACGAAGATCAAGTCCATCCCTTTAAGAGTGGTGTATATAACACTAGAAAGATCAAGTCCATCCCTTGAAGTGTGGTGCATATAGCACAAGAAAGATTAAGTCCATCCTTTAAAGAGTGGTGCATATAACACTCAAGAGATCAAACCCATCCCTTGAAGAATGGTGCATATAGCACTATAGAGATCAAGCCCATCCCTTTGAGAGTAGTGCATATAACACTATGGAGATCATGTCCATCCCTTTAATAGTGGTGCATTTAGAACTGGGAAGATTGAGTCCATCCCTTTAAGAGTGGTACATATACCACTTGGTAAATGAAATACATCCTATTGAGAGTGGTGCATATAGCACTTGAGAGATCAAGCCCATTTTTTAAAGAATGGTGCATATAGCGCTATGTAGATCAAACTCATCCTTTAGAGAGTGGTGCATATAGCACTATGGAGATCCCTTGGAGAGTGGTGTATATAGCACTATGGAGATCAAGTTCATCCTTTTGATAGTGGTGCATTTAGCATTTGGGAGATCAAGTCCATCCTTTTGAGAGTGATGCATATAGCACTAGGTAAATTATGCCCACCCCATTAGGAGTGATGCATATAGCATTACGGAGATCCGGTCCTTAAAGAGTGGTTAAAGCTCAAAGGAGATCAAGGCAATCCCATGAACAATGGTGCATATAACACTGAGAAGATCAAGTCAATCACATAGAGAGTGGTGTATATACCATCAAGGAGATCAAGTCCATCCATTTGATACTGGTGCATACAACACTAGATCGATCAATTCCATCCTTTGGAGAGTGGAGCATATAGCACTAGGGAGATCAACTTCATCCCTTGGAGAGTGGAGCATATAGCACTATGAAGATGAAGTTCATCTCTTGAAGATTGGTGCATATAGCTCTAGGAAGATAAAGTTCATTCCTTGGAGTGTGGTGCATATAGCACAGGAGAGATCAAGTCCATCCATTGGAGAGTGCTGTATATAGCACTTGGAAGACCAAGTCCATCCCATGAAGTGTGGTGCATATAACACTAAGGAGATCAAACCCATTCCTTGAAGAATGGTGTTTATAGCACGATGCAGATCAAGCTCATCCCTTGGAGAGTGGTGCATATAACACTATGGATATCAAACTCATCCCTTGGAGAGAGGTGTATATAGCACTATGGAGATCAAGTCCATCCCTTTAATAGTTGTGCATTTAGAACTAGGGAGATCGAGTCCATCCCTTTAAGAGTGGTGTTTATAACACTTGGTAAATTAAGACCATCCCATTAAGAGTGGTGCATATAGCACTAGGAAGATCGGGTCCATTCCTTGAAGAGTGGTTTATAAAGAACAAAGAACATCAAGACAGTCCTATGAACAGTGGTGCATAAAGCACTGGGAAGATCAAGTCAATCTCATAGAGAGGGGTGCATATAGTAATGAAGAGATCAAATCCATCCATTTGATACTGGTGCATTAGCACTAGATTGATCAAGTCCATCTCTTGGAGAGTGGAGCATATAACACTACGGAGATCAAGTCCATACCTTCGAGTGGTGCATATAGCTCTAGGAAGATCAAGTTCATCCCTTGGAGTGTGGTGCATATAGCACAAGAGAGATCAAGTCCATCCATTGAAGAGTGTTGCATATAACACATGGAAGACCAAGTCCATCCCATCAAGTGTGGTTCATATAACACTAAGGAGATCATACCCATTCCTTGAAGAATGATGCTTGTAGCATTATGCAGATCAAGCTTATTCCTTGGAGAGTGGTGCATATAGCACAATAAAGATCAAACCCATCCCTTGGATAGTGGTGTATATAGCACTATAGAGATCATGTCCATCCCTTTGATAGTGATGCATGACACGATCAAAAGATTGATGTCTTTTCCCAAGGCAAGACTGGGGTCGAAGCACAGGGAGGTTAACTGTATAAACTACAAATAAAAAAATAGATAATAATAGAAAAGGAGTTGAAGAGAGCTTTGAGATGTGATATTGATGTAAGGATTTAAACAAATATAAAATAATTGTCAAGGTTAGAGGATCCACTAATGGTATTTCAAATAAGTATAGTATAAACTCTTTTTATTACTCAACTGGAAACCACACACAAAGGAGGTTCCAATCAGATTATAAATTGTGTTAGAACATATATTAGATTGTCGAATGCTTAAATGTTGACAAATGGTTAATTAGCTTCGGCTAATGGCATCCGAATGGATGGCCGGGACAAATGAATGATTAGCTTTGGCTAATGGCATCTGAATGGATGGCCAGGACGAACGATTGATTAGCTTCGGCTAATGGCATCCAAATGGATGGCCGGGACGAATGAATGATTAGCTTCAGCTAATGGAATCCAAATCGATAGCCGGGATAATTAAATGATTAGCTTCGGGTAATGGTATTCGAATGGATGACTGGGATGAATGATTGATTAGCTTTTGCTAATGGCATCTGAATGGATGGCCGGGACAAATGAATGATTAGCTTCGGCTAATGGCATTTGGGTGGATGACCGGGATGAACGATTGATTAGCTTTGGCTAATGGCATTCGAAGTGGATGATCGGGGTGAGTGAATGGTTAACCTCAGCAAATGATTCCTTAAGAGGATAGCTGAGTTTAAGATTATGGTTGATTGCAAGAATTGGTGCATCTATATGTACTACAAGTTGTTTATACCAAGTACATGAAGAAACTATAAATGTTAATGCTTCATTTAACTGCCAGACTGTTTAATTATCGTTATTATTATTATTAAGTATTGCATTCTCTTAAATGTTTTGTACTGCAGCAGGGATGTCACACCAACGAGATGTCTAGGAAACCCAATACACAAGAACCTACTTTTGCAAGGAATCATGTAGATGTATTCTAAATCACAATGTATTTTGTATGAATCAATGTACTGAACGTATAACTTTTATTAGATCCTTTTGTTTAAATTCGTAATGGCTATTAGTAGGATAGGAATGCAAACTCATGTCTATGTATGTATATTTTTAATATGAACTTCTAATCATGCAACCATAATATTATGTGTTTATGTAAGATTCACTTTTAAATTAAATTTTAATTGTTTGGATTGTATTTTGATGATGCGAGGGATCAGGTTCGCCGATTACTGGCACCATGTGTGTCAAGTATAAAAAAAAAATTTACTGTTGTTTTGGGCTTAAAAAGTTGGGTTGTTACAGCACAGGGAAGATCAAGTCCATCCCTTGGTAAGTGGTGCATATAACACCGAGGAGAAAACATTCATCCATTTAAGAGTGGTGCATAAGCACAAAGGAGATTAAGGCCATCCCATAAAGAGTGGTGCATATGGCACTAGGAAGATCAAGTCAATCCTATAGAGAGTGGTGCATATATCAATAGGAAGATCAAATGCATCCTATGAGAATGGTTTATCTAGTACTGGCAAGATCATGTCCATCCCAAGGAGTGTGTTGTATGTAGCTCTAAGTGATCGAGTCCATGCTTTGGAGAGTGGTGCATATTGATTTGAGAAGATCGAGTGTATCCCATAGGGAGTGGTGTATATAGCACTTAAGAGATCAAATGCATCCTATAGAGAGTGGTACGTATAGTATTGGGAAGATCAAGTCATTCCAATAGAGAGTGGTGCATATAGCACTAGATCGATCAAATACATCTCATGGATAGTGGTGTATATAGCACTAGAGATCAAGTCCATCCCATTGAGAGTTGAGCATATAGCACTAGGAGATCAAGAGCATCCTATGAATAGTGGTGCATATAGCAATATGAAGATCAAGTTCATCTCATGGAGAGTGGTGTATATAGTATAGGGTAAATCAAGTCCATCCCTTGGAGAGTGAAATATATAATAATAAGGAGATCAAGTCTATCCTATAGAGAGTGGTGAATATAACATCAGAGAGATAAAGCCTATATATAACACAAGGGAGATCTAGTTCATCCATTGGAGAGTGATGGATATAGCACAAGGAGATCAAGTATATATCATGCTAATTGGGGCATATAGATAAAAAAAAAAGATGAAGGTCATCCCTTAGAGAGTGGTGCATATGATAATAAAGAGATCAACTCCATCCTATGGAGAGTTGTGCATATAGCACTGGATCAATCAAATCTATTACATCGATAATAATGCATATGACATTAGGAGATCAAGTTCATCTCATAGAGAGTGGCGCATATAGCGCTAGGAAGATCAATTCCATCTGTTTTATAGTGGTACATATAGCGCTGGATCAATCAAGTCCATCCCATGAATACTGGTGTATATGGCACTAGGAGATCAAGTCAAACCCGTGAAGAGTGATGCATATAGCATTAAAGATATGAAATCCATCCTATAAAGAGTGAAGCATAAAACACTTGGGAGATCGAGTCCATCTTATTGGGTATGGTGTATATATCTATTGGGAGATAGAGTCCATCCTATAGAGAGTGAATGTAAGATCCCACATCAGAAGCGAGCGTCCAGAGTCAGGGCCTTATAAGTGCATGCTCACCTTAACTAGTAAGACGCATTTTGGGGTCATGTGTGGCTGCCAAGAACAAAACCATGAGGGGGACTTGGGTGGAAGCCCTGGATTTGGGTGGACTGGGAGGCCTAAAGTGGACAATATCTTGCTAGTGAGGTGGGGTGTTACAGTGAAGCATATAACACTGGGGAAAAATAATCCATACCATGAAGAGTGTTGTGTATAACACTAGAGAGATCATGTCCATCTCATGGGAAGTGGTGTATATAGCACTAGGGAGAACGAGTCCACCCAATGGAGAGTGTTGCATATTGAACTAGGGAGATCAAATACATCCCTTGGATGGTGGTCCATATAGCACTGGATCGATCAAGTCTATTCCATGAATAGTGGTGTATATGGCACTAAAAGATCAAGTTTATCCCATGAAAAGTGGTGCATGTAGTGCTAGGAAGATCAAATCCATCCATTTCATAGTGGTATATATAGCATTGGATCGATCAAGTCCATCCCATGGATAGTGGTGTATATGGCACTAGGATATCAAATCCATCCCATGAAGAGTGATGCATATAACACTAAAGATATGATGTTCATCCTATAGAGAGTGAAGTATAAAACATTTGGGAGATCGAGTCCATCCTACGGGGTGTGGTGTATATAGCTCTTGGAAGATGGAGTCCATCCCATAAAGAGTGGAGTATATAACACTGGGGAAAACGAGTCCATCTTATGGAGAATGTTACATATAGCATTGGGTAGATCAAGTCCATATCTTTGAGAGTGGTACATATAACACAACAGAGATCAAGTTTATCTCATACAGAGTGGAGTATATAACACTAGGGAGATCAAGTCCATCCCATGGGGAGTGGTGTATAGCACTGGGGAGAACAAACCCATCCCATGAAGAGTGTTGCTTATAGCACTTAGGAGAAGAAGTCCATCTCTTTACGAGTGGTGCATATAGCAATGAGGAGATGAAGTCTATCCCATTAAGAGTGGTGCATATAGCACTGGATCGATCAAGTCCATTCCATGGATAATGGTGTATATGGCTCTAGGGAGAACAAGTTCATCCCTTGGATAGTGGTGTATATAACACAGGGAGAACTAGTCCATCCATGGAGAGTGTTGTATAAAGCACTTGAGAGATCAAATCCATCCTTTAGAGAGTGTTGCATATAATACTGGGAGATCAAGTTCATCCTATGTAGAGTGTTGCATATAGCACTGGGAGATCAAGTTCATCCTATGTAGAGTGTTGCATATAGCACTGGGAAGATCAAATCCATCCCTTTGATAGTGGTGCATATAGCACTGGATTGATCAAGTCCATATTGTGGATAGTGGTGTATATGGCACTAGGAGATCAAGTTCATCCCATAGAGAGTGGCGTCTATAGTGCTAAATTGATCAAGTCCATTACATAAATAGTGGTGAATATGGCTATGAAAGATCAAGTCCATCCCTTTTTAGAGTGGTGCATATAGCACTAGGGAGATCGAGTTCATCTCTTTGAGAATGATGCATAAAGAACTAGAGATATGAAGTATATCCCATTAAGAGTGGTATCAAGTTCATCCCTTGAAGAGTGGTGCATATAGCATTGGAAAGATCAAGTCCATCCCATATAGTGTGGTACATATAGCACAAAGAAGATCAAGTTCATCCCATGAAAAGTGGTGCATATAGCACTGGGAAGATCAAGTACACATCCCTTGGAGAGTGGAGCATATAGAACTAGGGAGATCAAGTTCATCCCTATGAGAGTGGTTTATATAGCACTAGCATGATCAAGTTCATCTCATGGAGTGTGTTGCATATAGCTCTAGGAGATTGAGTCCATGCCCTGGAGAATGGTGCATATTGATCTGGAAAGATCGAGTGCATCCCTTAGAAAGTGGTGTATATAGCATTTTAGAGATCAAGTGCACCTATAGAGAGTGGTGCATATAAACACTGAGAAGATAAAGTCATTCCAAAAAAGAGTGGTGCATATAATTATGGGAAGATCAAGTTCATCTTTTGGAGAGTGGTGCATCTAGCACTAGATCAATCAAATCCATCCCATTGATAGTGGTATATATGGCACTGAAGATCAAGTCCATCCCATTGAGAGTTAAATATATAGCTTTTGGAGATCAAGACTATATCATGGAGAGTGATGCATATAGCACTAGGTGATCAAGTCCATACCACGGAGATTGGTGCATATAGCATTGAAGGGATCAAGTTCATCCCTTAAAGAATGGTACATATAGCACTAGGGAGATCAAGGTTGACACGACCAAAGAGTTGATGTCTTCTCCCAAGTATAAGAGTGTCGAAGTAATAAATAACCCGACAAGACCGGGGTCGAACCATAAGGAGGTTAACTGTATAAACTACAAATAAAGAAATAGATAATAACATAAAAAGAGTTGAATAGAGCTTCGAAATGTGATATTGGTATAAGGATTAAACAAGGATAAAATAATTGTCAAGGTTAGAGGATCCACTAATGGTATTTCAAACAAGTATAGTATAAACTCTTTTTATTACTCAACAGGAAACCACACACAAAGAAGGTTCCAATCGGATTATAAATTATTAACATGATTACATTAGTTATCTTATTCGAATAATGCTAATACTTGTAAATGTTGTCAGGTATGCATGATTATAACTTATGTTAACAACAAATCAAGTTCCTTTCATAGCACAGGTGTCAGTTATACTATACGGTTGGGCTATGAAAGTACCAAATATTTGTTGTACCAAGGGTTTTACAACATAAATCTAGATTAACCATTTAACAAGCAAAGTATTAAAAGTGAACAAGATAACAAATACAAAACATGCTAGTATCAAACATTAAAGTCCATGTTGAGTTTATACTATACTTATTCTTACACCATTAGTGTAACCTTTTCACCTTGACATAATAAACTTAGCTAAACATAATGAAAGAGAGAAACATAAATAAACAAGATAAGAACATAAATAAGATATAAGTTAACTAAGTAAAGGAAAGGAAATGAAAAGCATAAATAAGAGATTAATATAAAGGAAACTTAAACATTACAAAAATATAAAGAGAGAGAGCAAGAACAGTGTCTAGGCTACAAGACAAATTCTAACTTCTCTGTTGTTGCTACAATTTGAACTTAAAAACGGTCATTTTGAATTTGGACTTTTCATGAAAGTTTTAGGCCTATGTCTTAGCTTTCCATACATATAAACCAGACCCAAATCCAAGTTCTATAGCTCCAGTTATGATCCAATAACCGAATGGTGTTCCAGCTTGGACTGAACCAGCATCTCTTTTCTAAGCTTAGCCCTTTTTTTGTCTTCTTAATTTCAATAGTTAAACTCATCAATCAATCCTTTAAATTGTGAGATATGTTTGCATTTAAAATGATCATTTGTCATAAATTAAAGATATCTTATATTATCAGACTTGTTATTATAAAACATGCTCTAGTTAGGGAGTATTGATACTTTAAGTGCAAAATATTGATATAAAACCTTGATAAAAATACACTTTTAAGTACTAATCAAAGGTCATACCATGAAGAGTTGCATATAACACTTAGGAGATCAAGCCCATCCCTTAAAGAATGGTGCATATAGCACTAGGGAGGTCAAGTCCATCCCTTAAGGAATGGTGTATATAACATTAGAGAGCTCATATCTATCCCTTGGAGTGTGGTATATATAGCACAGGAGAGATCAAGTCCATCCAATGGAGAGTGGTGCATATAGCACTAGAGAGATCAAGTTCATCCCTTGAAGAATGGTGCATATAGCACTTGGAAGACCAAGTTCATCCCATGAAGGGTGGTGCATATAACACTCAGGAGATTAAGCTCATCCTTTGAAGAGTGGTGCATAAAAAATAAAGGAGATCAAGGCCATCCCATAAATAATGGTCCATATAACACTGGGAATATCAATTCAATCCCATAGAGAGTGGAGCATATAGAACTAGAAAGATCAAGTTCATCCCTATGAGAGTGGTTTATATAGCATTGGCGAGATCAAGTCCATCTCATGGAGTGTGTTGCATGTAGCTTAGGGATATCGAGTCTATGCTTTAGAGAGTGGTCATATTAATATGGGAAGATAGAGTGCATTCCATAGGAAGTGGTGTATATAACATTTAAGAGATCAAATGCATTTCATGGAGAGTGGTGCATATAGTCCTGAAAGATTAAGTCATTCGAACGGATAGTAGTGTATATAACTCTCCAGAGATCAAGTCCATTCCATTAATAGTGGTGAATATGGCTCTAAGAAATCAAGTACATCCCTTTTTTAAGTGTTGCATATAGCACTAAAGAGATCAAATTCATCCATTTAAGAGTGGTGCATATAGAACTAGAGAGATCAACTTTATCCCATTCAGAGTGGTGCATATATCAATGAGAAGTCCATCCCTTGAAGAGTGGTACATATAGCATTGGAGAGATCGAGTCCATCCCACAGAGCGTTGTGCATATAACATTGGATTGATCAAGTCCATTCCATGGATATGGTGGATATGGCTATGTGGAGATGAAGTCCATCCCTTTAAGAGTGGTTCAACTAGCTCAAATGAGATCAAGTTCATCCCATATAGAGTGGTGTATATAACACTATTGAGATCAAGTTCATCCCATAAAGTGTGGTGTATATAACACTAGGAAGATTAAGTCCATCCCATTGGGAATGGTTCATTTAGCACTAAAGAGAACGAGTCCATCCCAAAGAGAGTATTGCATATAGCATTGGGTAGATCAAGTCCATCTCTTTAAGAGTGGTATATATAGCACTGCAGAGATCAAGGTCATCCATTGCAGAGTGAAACATATAACATTGGGGAGAATGAGTCCATCCTATAAAGAGTGGTTTATATAGCACTTGGAAGAACAAGTTTATCCTATGAAGAGTGTTGCATATAGTATTGGATAGATCAAGTCCATCTATTTGAGAGTGGTACATATAACATTGCAGAGATCAAGTCCATCCCATGCAGAGTGGAGCATATAATAATAGGGATATCGAGTCCATCTTATGAAGATTTTTGCTTATAACACTATGGAGAAAAAGTCCATCCTATGGGGAGTGGTGTATATAGCACTAGAAAGAACGAGTTTCTCCCATAGAGAGTGTTGTTTATAGCATTTGGGAGATCAAGTTCATCTCCTTGAGAGTGGTGCATATAACATTGGGGAGGTGAAGTCTATCCCATTTAGAGTAGTGCATATAGCACTTGATCGATCAATTCCATTCCATGGATAGTGGTGTATATGGCTCTAAGGAGATCAAGTCCATTGATTAGTATTTAAAAGTGCATTTTTATCAAGGTTTTATATCATCATTTTGCACTTGAAGTATCAATAACTCCTTAACTAGAGCATGTTTTATAATAACAAGTCTGATAATATAAGATACCTTTAATTTATGGTAAATGTTTATTTTAAATACAAGCCTATCACATAAATCAAATGATTGATTGATGAGTTTAACAACTGAAATTGAGAACACAAAGAGAGCGCTAAGCTTAAAAAAGAGATGCTAGTTGAATTCAAATTGGAACACAATTTGGTTATTGGATCATAACTGGAGTTGTAGAACTTGGATTTAGGTCTGGTTTATATGGATAAAAAGCTAAGACATAGGCCTAAACCTTTCATGTAGAATCCAAGATTCAAAAGGATCGTTTTCAAGTTCAAATTGTAGCAACAACAGAGAAGTCGGAATCTGTCCTACAGCCCAGACATTGTTAAGTGTTAAGCCTATATCTCGAGTTCTAGAAGTCCAAATGACCTCATTCTTATTGTGTTGGAAAGCTGAGATAATTTCCCAGAACTTTCATGATGACTATCTATTCAAATTCGAATGTTAGAAATGACATTTTCTGTAGACACGAAGATAAGGATTGTTACCAAGTCAAGAAATGCCACCCACTAAACAATTAGTCATCAAATCAATAGTTTTGAATTTTGACCTATAAAAGGAGGCATTTGCCATGCATTTAGGCATCTAGTTTTTCAGATCAAGATCTTATTCTTGCTCTCTTTCTTTGTATTTTGTAATGTTCAAGTTTTATTCCATGTTATATTTTCCTTAATCTCTAGTTTATGCTTTTCATTTCCTTTACTATACTTATATAATTATGTTCTTATCTATGTTTCTCTTATTCATAATGTTCAGCTAAGTTTATTATGCCAAGGTGAAAAGATTACACTAATGGTGTAAGAATAAGTATAGTATAAACTCAATATGGATTTTAATGTTTGATACTAACATGTTTTGTATTTATTATCTTACTCACTCTTAATACCTTGCTTGTTAAATGGTTAATCTAGATTTGTGTTTAACAACCCTTTGTACAATAAATACTTGGCACTTTCATAGCCCAACTGTATGGTATAACCGACACCTATGCTATGAAAGGAACTTGATTTGTTGTTAACATAAGTTATCCCCATGAATACTTGACAACCTTTACAAGTATTGGCATTACTCAAATAAAATAATTAATATAATCATGTTATTAAATTATAATCCGATTTGAACCTCCTTTGTGTGTGATTTCCAGTTGAATAATAAAAAGAGTTTATATTATACTTATTTGAAATACCGTTAATGGATCCTCTAACCTTGACAATTGTTTTATATTTGTTTACATCCTTACATCAATATCACATCTCAAAGCTCTCTTCAACTCCTTTTCTATTATTATCTATTTCTTTATTTGTAGTTTACACAATTAACCTCCTTGTGGTTCGACCCCGGTCTTGCCGGGTTATTTATTACTTCGACATTCCTGCACTTGGGACAAGACATCAATCTTTTGATTGTGTCATCCATCCCTTGGAGAGTGGTGTATATAGTGGTGGGAGAACGAGTACATCCTTTAGAGAGTGTTGCATATAGCATTTGGGAGATCAAGTTCATTCCTTGGAGAGGTGCATACAGCATTAGGAGATCAAGTTCATCCTATGCACAGTGTTGCATATACCACTGGGGAAATCAAATCCATCCCTTGGATAGTGGTGCATGATTAGTACTTAAAAGTGCATTTTTTTCAAGGTTTTATATTATCATATTGCACTTAAAGTATCATTAAATTCCCTAACTTAAGCATGTTTTATAATAACAAGTCTAATAATATAAGATATTTTTAATTTATGGAAAATGCTCATTTTAAATGCAGGCATATCTCACAATTTAAAAGATTGATTGATGAGTTTAACTACTGAAATTGAGAAGACAAAGAGAGGGCTATGCTTAGAAAAAAGATGCTGGTTCAGTCCAACCTGGAACACCATTTGGTTATTGGATCATAACTGGAGCTGTAGAAATTGAATTTAGGTCTGGTTTATATGGATAGAAAGCTAAGACATAGGCCTAAAATGTTTATAAAGAGTCCAAGATTCAAAAGAACCGGTTTCAAGTTCCAATTGTAGCAACAACAGAGAAGTCAAAATCTGTCCTGCAACCTAGACATTGTTCAGCGTTCATCCCATATCTCAAGTTCTAGAAGTCCAAATGACATCATTCTTGTTTTGTTAGAAAGCTGAGACAAATGTCCAGAACTTTCATGAAGACTATTTGTTCAAATTCTGATATTAGCAATGACTTTTGTTCAGACAAGAAGATAAAGATTGTCACCAAGTCAAGATGTGGCCACCCATTCAACAATTAGTCATCAAATCAATAGTTCTGAATTTTGGCCTATAAAAAGAGGCATTTGCCATGCATTTAGGCATCTTGGTTTTCTGATCAAGATTAACTATTTATTTCTTTCTTTATATTTTTGTAATGTTTAAGTTTTATTTCATGTTATTTTCCTTAATCTCTTGTTTATGCTTTTCATTTTCTTTACTATACTTATGTTCTTATGTTATTTATTTATGTTTCTCTTCTTCATTATGTTTAGCAAAGTTTATTTTGTTAATATGAAAAGGTTACACTAATGGTGTAAGAATAAGTATAGTGTAAACTTAACATGGACTTTAATGTTTGATACTAACATGTTTTGTATTTGTTATCTTACTCATTTTTAATACCTTGCTTGTTAAATGGTTAATCTAGATTTGTGTTGTACAACCCTTTGTACAACAAATACTTGACACTTTCATAGCCAACTATATGGTATAACTGACACCTGAGCTATGAAAGGAACTTGGTTTGTTGTTAACATAAGTTATCACGATGAGTACCTGATAATATTTACAAGTATTGGCATTACTCGAATAAGATAATTAATGTAATCATGTTACCAATTTATAATCCGTTTGGAACCTTCTTCGTGTGTGGTTCCCAGTCAAGTAATAAAAGAAGTTTATACTATACTTATTTGAAATACCATTAGTGAATCCTCTAACCTTGACAATTTATCTCAAAGTTCTCTTCAACATCAATATCATTTTATTATTTATAATTTATATAGTTCACCTCCCTGTGATTCGACCCCGGTCTTGCTGGGTTATTTATTATTTCGACACTCCTGCACTTGGGATAAGACATTAATTTTTTAATCGTGTCAAGTTTTTGGTGCCATTGCCAGGGAGATAAATTCCTATATAAATTATAATATTTATTTTATTTTCTCTTTTCACTTTTCTTGTATCTAACTTTTGTTTTGTTTTTCTTTTGTTTTCTTCTTTCTTTTATTCTATTCCTACATGTGCATGAGAGTTTGGTCACGTACATTAAGTGGTAGACTTTCTAGGAAATACTCATCATTTTCAGAAAATATGGCTAAAGAGGATAATCAGTCGCTTCATAATGAGAATAATCGAGTTAAAACATTGAGAGACCACATGAATCCTACAAGAACAAGTGCACTATCATGTATAGTTTTCCCTCTTGATGCATCTCACTTTAATTTTAAGCCAGGCATTATTCAACTTTTGCCTTCTTTTCATGGCTTCGATCTAGAAAATCCATACTTGCATTTTAGAGAATTTGAAGAAGTTTGTAACACTTATAATGACTTAAATTGTAGCATGAACACCATTAGATTAAAGCTTTTTCCTTTTTCATTAAAAGATAAAGGAAAAACATGGCTACAAAATCTGAGGTTAGGATCTATTCATGCTTGTGATGAAATTGAACAACAGTTTTTAAAGAAGTTTTTCCTTTCTCATAGAACAAACTCTTTCAAAAAACAAATCAGCACTTTCACTCAAAAACCAAGAGAAAATTTTTACCAATGTTGGGATAAATATCGAGACTTGCTTAATACTTGCCCTCGTCATGGTTTTGAAACATAGAGATTAGTTTCATATTTTTATGAAGGGTTAACATCTAAAGATAGACAAATGGTGGAATTGATGTGCAATAAAACTTTTAAAGATACTGACCCTGATGAAGCAATGGAGTACCTAGACTCGTTAGCTGAAAATGTTCAAAATTTGGACACTATAGGCACTTATGAGGCACCAAGTAAAACTCAATCTTATACATCTAGTGGAGGAATGTACAACCTTAGGGAAGATCATGACCTCCAAGTGAAGTTTGCATATTTAGCTAGAAAAGTCGAGTCACTAGAATTGAAAAACAGTGGTCCATTAAAATCTGTCCAAGACATTGTATGTCAAATCTGTGAAACCAATGAACACTCAACCAATAACTGTCCAACTTTGCCTTCTTTCAAGGAATGCCTCCATTAATAAGCCCATTCTTTAAACAGTTTCCAAAGATCCAATCATAACTCATACTCGCAAACATACAACCATGGTTGGAGAAATCACCCAAATTTCAGTTGGAAGAGTGATAACAATAATGCACAAACTCCACAGCCACCGTTTCAAGCACACCATAATTTTCAAAATTCTCATGGATATGCTTCTCCTTATGTTCCCCCTCCTAGAAGAAATCTTGAGGAAACTTTGTATGCATTCATTCAAAAGTAAGAGACAATCAACAATCAACACTCAATTTGCTCAAATCATAACAGATTTTAAAGATACTCTTGCAAAATTCACATCTACTCTTAGTTTTCAAGAGAAAGGTATCTTTTTATCTAAACTACATCAAAATCCTAAAGGACAATACAATTCAAGTGCAAGCAGCTCCGGAAGCCAACGTATAGATCCAGTCCAATCAGTCATTACTCTCCATAGTGGAGTTTTGCCATCATTTGGATACCCAAGACAAAAGAAAGTTTTTGAGCGACATGCATAACTTTTATTAGGATGACTCTTACTTATTCAAATATTGTCCTAATCAAATATATCAAAGATGAATTCTTGATAATGAGGTAAGTAGTGTCATTAAATTTTGTCATTCTGAGGCATGTGGGGGTCATTTCTCGTCAACAAAAATGATTGCAAAAATCTTACAATGTGGATTTTATTGGCCCACCGGGTTCAAGGACTCACATGCGTTCTGCAAAACCTGTGAAAATTGTCAAAAGTTAGGATTTATTTCAAAACATAAAGAGTCCTTAGATAATCTTCTATTGACTCTTGAGACGTACCTTAATGGAGATGCACATCATGCAATGCATGATTTATGGCTTCATTTTCATAAAAAACATGCTTGACATAGTCTTGGGAATCTGACTAAAAAAGACCATGTTTGCTAGTTTTTAAGAAAACTGGATAGGAAGCTTATCCCCAACCCATAGAGGGCGTTTAAGCCATTCTTGGACATAAAACCAAGGGAAGATGTGAGCCACAATCACAACTACAATTTAAGCCTTCGTTTGTAAGAACTTGTGTCTTTTGATTTTATTAATAGTATAATGTTTGGGTTTTGTTGTTTCTTATATTTGTTTAAGTGTGTTTCAGGTTTATCAATAATCATTGTTTCAGGTGATGTCTTCTATACTCTATCTTTCTACCTTAAAACATTGAGGATAATGTCTCGTTTTGGTTGGGGGGAGGGATGTAGTCGTAAATTATTAAAAAAATGCTAACTTTTTGCCATTATTAAAACCATTTGACAAAACTGTTATTAGGATGGCAGAGCAAGGAGGAATTTTATTGACTCTTGAGACGCATCTTAATAAATATTATTATCAAGGTTTATAGGTTATACATTGGATTATTATATTATTTATATTCTTTTATTAAAGGTAACAAATAAGGGAAAGGGATAGTATATAATTTGCAAAAAAAAAAATTGATAATATTGATGATAATGAAACCGTAGATAAGTTTGGTTTCGTAGTCTCCCTAACCTAAGCAATTACGTCCGAAGATATGTTTTAACACCTAATACCCTATATTCAACTGACTTGGAAGCTATTGGCCTAGTGCTTGTTACATGAGTCTTAAGAGAAAAGCTTAAGGGAATCGAACATTGCACTATCTACGTATCAAAATCTGCAACCCGAGTTACTGAGCTCGTAGGGGTGTCTCAACACTTAATGCCCTAAAACCAACTAGTCTAGGAGTCATTAGTTGAAAGCTCGTTACATGGTTTAAAGATGCATTATGTTTTAAATTATATGTATTAAAAAAAGAGATAATAATCTCATCCCAAAAAAGTTAACCTTAAAAAAATATTAGAACAAAATTGTGTTTTCATCCAAGCAAAGCCCCATAACTATGTGTTGATATATTGAGCGCAAAGGGAAGGTTTAATAATATCTTGTTTAAGAAGTATGCAGCAGATATATAAATTTAATGAGAGTTTGTTTATTTGGATAGATTAATGGAAGTTGAATGATGAATGCCTTGCTTTTGAATGTCACAAATTGTTTTAACGCTTTGATTACTAGGGACTAGTAATAAACTGGTTGGGGGGTATGATTAGTACTCAAAAGTGCATTTTTATTAAGGTTTTATATCATCATATTGCACTTAAAGTATCAATAACTCCTTAACTAGAGCATGTTTAATAATAACAAGTCTAATAATATAAGATACGTTTAATTTATCATAAATATTTATTTTAAATGCAGGCCTATCATAAATATAACTTGGATTTAGGTCTGGTTTATATGGATAGAAAGCTAGGACATAGGCCTAAACCTTTCATGCAGAATCCAAAAGGATCGTTTTCAAGTTTAAATTATAGCAACAACAGAGAAGTCAGAATCTGTCCTGTAGCCTAGACACTGTTCAGTGTTAAGCTTTAATCTTGACTTCTAGAAGTCCAAATGACCTCATTCTTATTATGTTGGAAAGTTGAGATAATTTCTCAGAACTTTCATGATGACTATCTGTTCAAATTCGAATGTTAGAAATGACATTTTCTATAGACACGAAGATAAGGATTGTTACTAAGTCAAGAGGTGGGCACCCACTCAACAACTAGTCATCAAATCAATAGTTCTGAATTTTGGCCTATAAAAGGAGGCATTTGCCATGTATTTAGGCATCTTGGTTTTTCAAATCAAGATCTTGTTCTTGCTCTCTTTCTTTGTATTTTGTAATGTTCATGTTCTTGTATAGTTTATTTATGTTTTTTCTTCTTCATTATGTTTAACTAAGTTAATTTTGTCAAGGTGAAAAGGGTACATATATGGTGTAAGAATAAATATAATATAAATTCAACATGGACTTTAATGTTTGATACAACATGTTTTGTATTTGTTATCTTACTCACTTTTAATGCCCTACTTGTTAAATGATTAATCTAGATTTGTGTTGTACAACCCTTGGTACAACAAATACTTAGCACTTTCATAGCCTACTATATGGTATAACCGACACTTGTGCTATGAAAGGAACTTGATTTATTGTTAACATAAGTTATCATCATAAATACCTAACCACATTTACAAGTATTGGCATTACTAAAATAAGATAATTAATATAATCATGTTAATAAATTATAATCCGATTGGAACCTCCTTTGAGTCTAGTTTTCAATTGAGTAATAAAAAGAGTTTATACAATACTTATTTGAAATACCATTAGTGGATCCTCTAACCTTGATAATTGTTTTATCCTTGTTTACTCCTTACATCAATATCACATCTCAAAACTTCTTTTCAACTCCTTTTCATTTATTATTTATAATTTTATATAGTTCATCTCCCTATGATTCGACCCCGGTCTTGCCGCTTTATTTATTATTTTGACACTCCTGCACTTAGGATAAGACATCAAACTCTTTGATTGTGTCAAGCTTTCGGTGCCGTTGTCGGGGAGGTCAGGATCCATTCATGCTTGGGATGAAATGCAACAACAGTTTTTGAAGAAGTTTTTTCCATCTCATAGAACAAACTCTTTCAAAAGAGAAATCACCACATTCACTCAAAAGCCAGGAGAAACATTTTAACAATGTTGGAATAGGTATAAAGACTTGCTTAATACTTGTCCTCATCATGATTTTGAAATATGAAGAATGGTTTCACACTTTTATGAAGGGCTAACACCTAAAGATAGACAAATGGTGGAATTGATGTGCAATAGAACTTTTGAAGATAAAGACCCTGATGAAGCAATGGAGTACTTAGACTTGTTAGCTGAAAATACTTAGAATTGGGACACTATAGGTACTTATAAGACATGGAGTAAAACTCAACCTCATACATCTAGTGGAGGCATGTACAACCTTAGGTCCAAGCTAAATTTGCATCTTTAGATAGAATAGTCGAGGCATTAGAATTGAAAAGGAGTGGTCAATTGAAAACTATTCAAGAAATTGTACGTCAAATCTGTGAAACTAATAAACACTCAACCAATGATTGTCCAACTTTGTCTTCTTTCAAAAAATGTCTCAATGAACAAGCCAATGCTTTAAACAATATCCAAAGGCCAAATCACAATCCATGCTCATAAACGTATAACCCTAGTTGGAGAAATCATTCAAATTTTAGTTGGAAGAGTGGTAACAATAATGTAAAAACTTCATAGCCACCATTTCAAGCACACCATAATTTTCAAAATTCTCATGGATATGCACCTCCGTATGCTCCCCCTCCTAGAAGAAATCTTGAGGAAACACTATATGTATTCATTAAAAAGCAAGAGACAATCAACACTCACGATGCTCAAACTATGGCATATTTGAAAGATTCTCTTGCAAAGTTCACATCTGCTCTCAGTTTTTAGGAGAAAGGTAAGTTTCCATCTCAACCATAGCAAAATCTCAAAGGGCAATACAATTCAAATGCAAGTAGCTCTGGAAGCCAATACATGGATCAAGTCAAATTAGTCACTACTCTCTACAGTGGTAAGGTTATTGAAAAATCTTGTGAGAAAGATGATGAGTTAATCTGTAAGGGTAAGGAAAGGGTTGAACCTGAACATTGCAAAGAAAAGACTGATTCCCTACCAGTACTTCCATTTCCTCATGCCATGACCAAACAAAGGAAAATCAATTACAATTCTGAAATTTTTGAAACTTTCAAATAGGTAAGGATCAATATACCTTTGTTGGATGCTATTAAACAAGTACCGTCTTATGCTAAATTTTTGAAAGATCTATGCACTATGAAGAGAAAACTAAATGTGAAAAAAAAAGTCTTTTTCGCTGAACAAGTAAGTGCTATTCTTTAGAACAATAATGCTTTGAAATATAAAGACCCTGGTTGTCCTACAATTTTTTACTTTATTAGAGAACATAAAATTGAAAAAGTTTTACTTGATCTTGGAGCTAGTGTGAATTTACTTCCAAATTCGGTTTTTCAAAGTCTCAATCTAGGTGAGTTAAAACCAACTTCTGTAACTCTTTTATTTGCTGATAAATCTGTAAAACTGCGTAGAGGAATAATTGAAGATGTGTTAGTACAAGTTGATAAATTTATTTATCCTGCGGATTTTATTCTTTTGGATACACAACCTATTGAAACATTTTATTCAATTCCAGTTATTTTAGGACGTCAATTTCTTGCAACTTCTAATTCATTGATTAATTGGAGGAATTGACCGATGAAGTTATCTTTTGGAAACATGACATTGGAGATGAACATTTTTAACATTTGCAAGCAACTTGAAGATGATAATGATTTACAGGAAGTAGACTTTATTGAAAAATTAGTTTATGATCAATTTGAAACTACTTCCAGTGAAATTGAGTTAAATGAATCTAAATATTTGCAAGTGGTTTATTTTCAGGAAGAATCAAAGGCAAGTAGTTGGAGATAAAAAATTAAAGAATTGCCACCACGATCAATTGAGTTCATAACTTCAAATGTTCAACCACCAGAACCTAATTTGAAGTTGTTACCATTCAATCTCAAATACTCATTTCTTGGAGAAATTGAAACTTTTTCGGTAATGATTTCTTCCAAACTTAATGCACATCAAGAAGGTAAGTTATTACAAACTCTGAAAATCACAAAAATGCATTAGGATGGACCATAGCTGACATAAAAGAAATTAGTCCTTTGATTTGCACACACAGGATCTATTTGGAGGAAAATGCTTAACCCTCTAGAGAAATACAACGAAGGCTTAATCCTAATATGAAAGAAGTAGTGAGGAACGAAGTCATTAAGTTTCTAGATAATGGAATCATTTATCCTATTTCTGACAGCAAATGGGTAAGTCCTACCCAAGTTGTACCCAAGAAGTCTGGAGTCACTGTGATAACAAATGAGAAAAATGAGTTAATTCCAACTAGGACTATAACTGGTTGGCGCATGTGCATTGACTATAGGAAACTTAATTCAATGACAAGAATAGATCATTTTCCTTTACCTTTCATGGATCAAATCCTAGAAAGAATTGCAGGTCATGAATTTTATTCAGGTTACAACCAAATTGAAATTGCATTTGAAGATCAAGAGAAAACTATCTTCACATATCCATTCGGTACTTTTGCATATCGAAGGACGCTTTTGGATTATGTAATGTGATTAGTACTTAAAAGTGCATTTCTATCAAGGTTTTATATCATCATTTTGCACTTGAAGTATCAATAACTCCTTAACTAAAGCATGTTTTATAATAACATATCTAATAATATAAGATACCTTTAATTTATGGTAAGTATTCATCTTAAATGCAGGCCTATCACATAAATGAAAGAATTGATTGATGAGTTGAAGTACTGAAATTTAAAGGACAAAGAGATGGCCAAACATAAAAAAGAGACGTTGGTGCAGTCGAAACTGGAATATTGTTCGGTAAGCGGGTCATATCTGAAGCTGTAGATCTCGGAGTTAGGTTTAATTTATATGGATGTAAAGGTAAGACATAGGCCTATAACTTTCATGTGGAGCCCAAGATTTAACAAGGCCGTTTTCAAGTCCAAATTGTAGCAACAACGAAGAAGTCTGAATCTGTCCTGCAGCCCAGACACTGTTCAGTGTTCAGCCCATATCTCGAGTTCTAAAAGTCCAAATGATCTCAAATTTTTACCCTAGAAATATGAGACAATTTCCTAGAACTTTCATGATTGAAGTCTGTTCAAATTATGACGTTATCAATGACGTTTTTGGCAGACAAGAAGATAAGAATTGTCATCAAGTCAAGATGTGGCCACCCATTCATCAATTAGTCAACAAATCAATAGTTCTGAATTTTGGCCTATAAAAGGAGGCATTTGCCATGTATTTAGGCATCTTGGTGTTCAGATCAAGATCATGCTCTTGCTCTCTCTTTATATTTTGTAAT
>Ga0325414_1001427_pt1 | contig 23028 bp, 13 predicted proteins | sample PopdelMetagenome_8_FD_206183 | JGI IMG/M metagenome (GOLD analysis project Ga0325414, IMG submission 206183) | Populus deltoides microbial communities from Bellville, Georgia, United States - Leaf-PdKOR-R3 | ecosystem: Host-associated > Plants > Phyllosphere > Phylloplane/Leaf | place: USA... | reverse complement strand
TGAGGTTCAACATAATTATGATATGATTGAAAGATGAGTATAAGGTGTGTACAAGATGATTGTCGATAACTTGGAACCTTCCGTTATAGGGGAAACTCTGTCAAAATTTCGGCAAGTCCTAGATAAGTTTGGCAAAAAAAAAATACACATTTTCTTAAGTTAAGGCTCAAAGTTCCTTTAAGAATGTATTAAATTACGAGGTGTTACATTGTCCCTCTACCGAAAAAACATAACACTAACTATAAAGGGTATTGAAATCTTTTTATAAGACTAATTCATCATTACTAAATTGAATGAGATAAATAAATATTTTCCCATCTTGATTGCATAATGAAACGATCAAAATATTTTTTAAAGCAAAAAAAATTAAATATGTCGTCAATGGCCATTTTCGTATTTGCATAATGGTTTTTTCATTATTATAATGTCAACTAAGAAAAAATTTGGTATTTGCACAAATATATAACACTAGAATGCATTGTTTAATGACTAGAATAATCTTAAAAGGAAAAAAAATAAAAGTTGAGTCAAAGGGCTTTTTGGTCTTTTCACAGTGATTTTTATGTTATTACTAAGTCAGATCAGGGGAATTCAGTATTTGAATAAATAAATCTAATAAAAAAAAGACAGGTGTGTATACAGAACCAAAAGGCGCGTGGGAGGCGCCCGAGCATTTCGGATGATGAGAGCAGTGTATGAAAAGGACCTTCCGTACAGTTATTAGAAATGTCATCATGTCCTCTTCCCTATAAAGAGGAGCGTGTTGGCATTGATGGTTCGGTTTGTCATTAGTGAACCTTTTTTATTTTTTTCCTTTCTCTCTCATCCTCCGAAAATTACAACTTGAACCTCTTTATTGTTGGTATTTCAACTTCAGTTCTTATTCTTTTGATTTCTAATTTTATTCTTGATCTTTTTGTAAAAGTTTTATTTGTTTTCAATATCATTATTTCATCCTAATTTATAAATGTTATATTTTCTAATTTGATCCTTATTCTTTTGATTTATGTTTTTTTTTCTTGACTTTTTTGTAAAAGTCTTATTAGTTTTTAATTTCATCATTCAATTTAAATTAATGATATTGTGTTTTTTAATTTAGTCCTATTTTTTATATTTCTATTTTTTTTCTTGGTCCTTTAGTAAAAGTTTTATTTGTTTTTAATTTCATCATTCAATCAAAATTGATGGTATTGTGTTTTTCAATTTGATCCTTATTTTTCTTATTTCTAATTTTTTCTTGGTTCTTTTATAAAAGTTTTATTTGTTTTTAATTTCATCATTCAATCTAAATTTATGGATTGTGTTTTTCAATTAGTCCTCATTCTTTTGATTCCTATTTTTTTTTCTTGGCCCTTTGAAAAAGTTATTTTCTTTTCAATTTCACCCTTCAATCATAAATTTATTTTTAATTTTTATGTCAATTTTGATCCTCATTCTTTTGATTTTTTCTAGTCCTTTTGCTAAATTAATATTTCTTTTCAATTTTACCTTTTAATCAAATATAAAATTTATTTGGTATTTGGATTTTTATCTTTATTCTTTTAATTGATATATATTTTTTAATCCTTTTGGATAATTTTTTTTTAATTTTATCCTTTAATATTTGATTAATTAAGAATTGGACTTCATGGTTTTTTTCAAATAAGGGAGGTAGTTCGGGTCTAATGACCCGAGTCACGTGTTTAAAAAATTAACATTGTTTTTGTTTTTAAAGCTTTGAAATGTTTTTTTATTTTTTATCGGGTTTTTCCAATCTCATAATATGGGCTGCGGGTTTGGCAGGATATCTCAGATTGGCTCGACCTTGATTATCGGGGTTATAGGTTTGTAATGATGCCTAAGTTGACCAAGACCGGATTTTTTATATCATTTTTTATGCCATTTCATTCTTTCATATTTAATGAGTTGTGAATGGAGATACATCGTTTGTTCTCATTTGAAAAAAAATATTTTTTCCTCGACTTATCCTAATCACTTTTCTTTTTAAATATGATTCATCTATTAATGTTTCCTTTTTTTCATCTAATTAAATTAAAAGCTAGCTTATTTGATCTAGTCGAATCTATGATTCAAGTCATATATTTTTTTCTCTTCTTTAAAACACACTTGTGGTAGCTAAATATCATTTTTTACGCAAAAATGTAGTTTGGCCCCGCAGTAAAGCGAAGGCACCAAATCTAGTTATTAACTTAACGTAATGTAAACTCTTTTAAGATAGTCATTAATGGTTGTAAAACCATCATATTAATAGTTCATGGTCATTAATGGTCAGAAAACCATCATTAATAGTTGTTTGATTCTCTCTCAATCTTTCACTTATTTTTATAGTTTAGAAAATAAAAAAAAATAAATTAATAAATTAAGTGAAACAAATTAGTTAATACTAGAAAGGTGGCCAGCACTTCGCCGCAGGCCGAGCTGAATTTTTTGTAATATAAAAAAATGATGTTCAAGCGCTGTCAAAGTATTTTAAAGAAGGAAAACATATCTACAACTTGACATCATAGAAAGAAAATTGAAAAAAATAACGATTGTCAGTGAACAAAAAAAATAATTGAATTATAATATTTCGACTCAAAACTCGCAAGTGAGATCATCAAAGGATGGAGTTTAATTTTAAAAAGAATCAGTGAACAAAATAACCTAATAGAAGGAAAATAGGATAAAGGATGAAGTTTAATTTTTTTAAAAAAATTGAATTTTGAAGGACAAAACAAAAAAGGATAAAAAAAACGACCTCAAAAGAAACCTGAGCAACCCAGCCAAACCTCCTATCTAGATCATGAGATGGAGATAACCTGATTGAAAGGAAAATAACAAAAATCATTTTTCAAAATGAACAACTTTGACATATGTAATTGGAAAAAAAATTGATGTCAACCTGTGTTATCTTTTCAAACTCATGACCTAAGCTGGTGATGAAATCAAAAGCACCTTATGTGGAATACAACTATTTTAAAACTCAGCTTAACCCGATGGGTTTAGGTTAGGACGAGTTTAGGTCGGACAATCTATGAACAAGGTGACCCAAGGCTAAGATTGGGACGGATTTCAAAATAAATTAGGGGAGAATTGATTCATTATGACACAATAAAAAAAAAAACTCAGGTTGATTCAAAACCCTGTCAACTTGGGGCAAACCCAATCAAAACTCGTTGATTATTTGTTTTTATTTTTCAAAATGATGTCATTTTTGCTTTTTTTTTAATAAAACCAAAACATTCGGTTAACTTGGGTTAACTCGGGCCAACTCACTTGACCCATGACCCAATACTAGCCCTAGATCGACTCCAGGGTCAGGTCTAAAAACATTGGGAAAAAACCACGAAGATCAACTCCTAATAAATCAAGTGTCAAATGATGAAATAAAAAAATTAATTACAAAAAAAATATTTTAAAAAATAGCAATTAATAGAATAAGGACCTCAATTGAAAAAAAATAATAAGAGAACAACATAAAATTTTGAATTAAAGGGAAAAATTGAAAAAAAATCAAATTAACAAAAGAATCGAAAAGATAAAATAAAAATCAAGAGAATGAGGATCAAAATCGAGAAAAATAAAAAATCAAGATCATAGATCTAAAGATGAAATTTAAAAAAAGAAGATAAAAAAGCTAAAAGTCAAAATTAGAAATCAAAACATTGAGGGTCAAACCTTAAATATCATAAAATAAAAGGACAAACAAGATTTTTCTACTGGCTAGCACAAAATTCAAAGGGAGGAGAGAGAAGAAGAAAAGAAAATGAAGGAGCGGTCGTTGATAAACCATCATCGTAACTATCACACATGTTGCCCACGTGGAAAGGGGCTTCGTGGCGCTTCCAACACCATCATAAAAGTTGAAATTCCTCTATAGAAAGGTAGTTCACACACCGCTAGAAAAGCGTAGAGGTGCTCCACACTTTAGTGTGTAGGTAGCACTCACCATCAACCTTTTTTTAATAATTTTAAAAAATTGAAAAGGACTAGATTGTCCCTAACCAAACTTAATAATAACACAAAAAACTTATAGGAAATGAAAGAAACACCCCTAAACACATGACTTAGAAAATTCTATTTTAAAGGAAATTTAATCATTCCAATTTTAGAATTAAAAAAAGAGCCAAAAACACCTTTTATTGCTAATTAAATGAAAATAACTTTTAAGGGCAAGTTAGTAATTTTATTGTGCAACAAAAATATGAACTGACTATTATATCCCGGATGAACTTCATAATGAAATTTGTATCCCAATGGAAAGACCAAATTACCTTCCTAACTAAGCTAAATGGTTTTTTTATGGTAGGGGAAAAATGGTCAATTTAATATTCGAATCCACAATAAATTGAGAGTGTGTACAATAAAAGTCTAATGGCTTTTAAGGTTTTTTTAATGGTAGGCTAGTCAATCACCTTTACTAGGTAGTTAAAAAAAATATTATTAATTGAAGCAATATTTTCATCATTATAAACTAGTACTAACTAGATAGGTGGCCACGTTGCGGCATGAGCTAGATCGAAAGTTATTTTGAACATAAGAAAAACATGTTGAAGCACTGCCATCGTGTTTCAAATAAGTAGAAAAACTCGTGACTCGAGTCATTAACCTGATAATAAGTTGGTTTCATTTAGTTATATAATAAAAAAAAACGACAATAAATGGGTTAAATTTAAAAAATCTTTTGTAAATGAGCCTAAGCAAATAGTCTTGGGCTTAAGCCACACATGTGTGCTCACTCGACTCGGGCTCATTTATGAATTTCAATAGAAAATACCTAGGAACAAAAAAGATAGGTTATACAAGAATAAACTAAAAGGGAAGAGGGTTAGGAACAATTGCTTTACAATAGCACCAAACACATTTCACTATGGGTTCCAATAGTGAAATTATGATTTTACCCCGCAATCAAATAACATTTAGCCTAGCTTATAGGAGTAATAATGTAAACCCTAGGTATAAATTCAACATAAAATTGGAGAAATGTTTTAAATTGAGTAAAAGAAATAAAATGAATGACGTGTAAATTTTGATAATTGGACACGAATATATGTATTAAAAGGGTTAAGAATATGAAAATTAATCCAAAATCATTTCTTGTAAATGTTTGGTTAAGAAATGTAAATCCGGTACAACTTAGGAGTTCCATAAAATTTTTAAAGGAAGTGTATAAGGAAATTAAGCAAATAAAATACAAAAATTTGGGATTTGATACTTGCAATAAGGGAATGGATATGGACATTTGAAATTCAAAAAAATGGCTAGCAAACAAATTTTTAAATATAGAAGTGCGAAAATGCCTGAAAAATAATAAAAAAAAAAGGTTCAAAATGTGAATTAAATTTTAATGGAAGTGATTTATGAGGAAAGAAAGGTATTGAGGTATAAGTTAATGAATTTTGATATCGCCAATCAATATTAAAAATATACTAGGACGGGGGAAATAATACCCGGTAACTATATAAGTTACTATTTGAAAGGACATCGTGGGAATTTGATAATTTTTTCCTGTAAAAGGCTTAGGTGTAGCCAACCGTGGAGGAATTGAGAGGGAAAAATCCATTTTACTTGAAAAATCCTTGAGTAACCTAGACAAAGACAAGGAAAAGAAAAGAGTTAGTGATATTAAAGGATTTAGGAAACAAAATAACTTAGATTTAAAGTGTTTTTGAAAGAAGAATTTAGGGATAAAGTGAGAGGGAAGGGGCGGCAACAGCAAACAAGGAAGCAGAAGTGGGAATCCTTGATTTTTTAGCTCTTGGAATCTAGATTACTCCTTAGTAAGGTGTCTCAACATCCATTTAACAAGTTCTTATAATATTTGTTAAGTTTCCATTGATTTTTCATCAAATTGAGGTTAGGGTTCATGATGAATTTTGGGGTAAATGAGAAATTGAATTAAATTGATGCTTGTGACATGTAATAGGGTTGAAATGAGTTGAAATAGCAAGTAATTTTGAAAGGAAATTGGTAGTTCCTTGTTAAGTGTGTGGTCGACCATTGATGTAATACGAGGAATGGTGTTTTATTTGAATCCTTAACTTGATGAAATGTGTTTATATAAATTAAAATGATGAGAATGCATGAAGGAATAACAATGAAGGTGTTATAGAAGGTTGAGAAGAGTGTAGATTGATAAGTTAATTAAATTGAAAGAATTGTCTACAATTGTGATAAGTTGCAAAATGATCATAACTTGGGTAAACTAGTTCTTAAAAGGTGTCTTTTGCAACATTATTGTGCATATAACATGGAAAGGAATTTATTTTGAATCAAGATAAGTTAAATTGGTATTATGTGAATGTTACGGAATTGTTAATGAAAATGGACAGTTTTGTCTCTTGGTCTTCCAAAGGGATTTTGAGCATGAAAATAAGGGATTTGGACTAGGTCTCTCATAGAAATTGTAGCCTTGGATGTTACATATCCAAGGAAGTTGACCTTGCATAATTTGGAGTTTTAGAAATCAAGTTATGGGCTTATAACCTCGAGGGGGTCGAGATAGACCCTACTAGACAGTTAGTCATCATCTCGATAACAGATAGCTCGAAGGGCTATAGGAGCAGAAATAGGTTCTTGTCCCTTTAGTGGACTTATAACCTTATGTCTTAGCTTTTCAAGGGATTAAGTCACGCCTTAAAATGAACTTAATAATGGTATTTATGGACGAAACACAAAATAGTGTTCGAACAAGGAATTGCATTGATTGTGATATTGGTTTGCATTCTTATTTAAAAACTTAAGGAAAAGGATTTAATGGGAACATGGGACGTAAATTTAAGAAAAAAGGGTAATAATGAATGAGATGATTAAAGATAAATTTATATATATTTTGGATTTAGAAAGAGTAAACGCTCACGAGTAATGACATGGTATACTTGTTGATGTAGGGGAAGCAAAAAGACCCAGACAGCAGCCGAGGACTACTAGTCAAGCTTTTACAACAAATAGGTGCCCAACACCTATGCTTTTTATTATCTGTCATTTTAAATTGTTGGGCATGTTAATGCCTTGAACTTGGTAGTTTATGTATATGATGTTAATAAGAACAATGAAAGGGGATCGGTACGAATGAAATGTTGAGATGACATTGATTAGCTATCTGAGTTTAGATAGCTAATGGTATCAATGATGTTCCATTCATACCGGAATTTCAGATGACATTGATTAGCTATTCGGGTTTAGATAGCTAATGGTATTAATGAGATTCTATTGGTGCCGACATTCCTTAAATTACTTAGTCGATCTCAAGTAATTGAGCGAGAAATGATGTTAGTAAAGATTTTTAACACTGGCATGATTACTCTTTATTAAGAGAAAAAGATAAGTTGATTAACTATTCTTGAGTAATGGGTCACATTGGTATCAACAACCATTTATGGTGTGATTAGCTACTCCGGGTAAGGAGGCTAATGATATCAAGGGTTCTTGACATCGACAACTTTGATGGTAAACCAGATGTGGATAATAATTGATTAACTATTCCGGGATGAAAATAGTTAATAATATCAATTGGTTATATTAATATCGGCACTTGAATGAAATTAATTAGTCTAACTCGGTATTAAAAGACTAATGATACTAATAAGATTCATTAGTAGTGACAATTATCTTCCAGAGAATGAGAAAGAATTTATTGATTAGTTATCCTGAAAGAATGTGATAAGCTAATGATATCAATAGTGGAATATCTTGGTATCATATGAGAATTGATTTATAAGGAGATGGTGTTCAAAACCATTAGTTGTGTTGAGATTTTCAAGATAAAATTATTCCTGGCAAATGGGTTAGGATATTAGATAGATATTGGTAATAGATGGAAAATGTATGTTGTAAAAGAGATTTATGTCTAATTTTATGTATAAAAAGAAATGTCATGGAAATTATTACCTGTTGTTGTTATTGTTTGTTACTATCTTTTATAATTATATGTATATGTTAATTTCTGTTTTCAGGTCCATAAGAGTCACGTCATGAGTGATCTTAGTCTAATTACCATTTTCTTTTGGCCATGTAATTATCTTGTAAATTAAAAGACTTATCTCTTAAAACTTGAAGTGTAATATTAACCTGTAAATTTGGATGTATGACTTCAATCTAATGTTTGTAATTCTAAATACATATTTAACCATGCATGTTTATAGTTGAAATCGAATACTTCACTTGAATTACATTATAAGATGTTATTATGCAAGATATAGTTTCTACGATGATATTATGTAACAATTGAATTATGCATTGTTATTTTGTAAACTTAAATTGTAAGTGTAATATGATCTTGTCGATAACTTGAGACCTCTTGGTATAAGGGAGACTCCGCTGAATTTTCAGTGAAACTTGTATAAAAAAATATTTCCTGAAATTTCCATTTACCTATTGTGTGTTTTCCTGGAAATTAGGAGTATTACAATAAGATCTTGTTTCCTTTTTATAAATAGTAAAAACACTAAAACACCATTACACACACATACACACACACACACACACACACACACACACACATGTCCTCTAAGGATAGTTTTGGTTTTTCATTATTGAAAGCACAACTAGATTACTTAAATGCCCTTAAAGTAAAAAAGATAAAAGCCTTCAATCAAAGGTTATTTTTGCCTTTTCAAGTTGTTTTTTGTTATATTATGTTTTGTTGAGGGCATTATAGTCTTTTGACCTTTTTATGAACATTAAAAATACTAAAATGCCCTTAAAGGAAAAAAAATGCCTAGCATCTAGGAGTAGTTTTGGTTTTTATTTTTGAATGCACAATTAGATTACTTAAATGCTCTTAAAGTAAAAAAAAAAAAAAAGCTTCAACCAAGGATTAGTTTTGTCTTTTCAAGTTGGTTTTATTATTATTTACTATTTTATAGAGAGCAATATAGTTTTTTAACCATAATTAAATAATATTATTTTTAAAAAGCTATTGGCACATGCGGTTCCTTCTGATGGTAAAACATGTCCTTTTGTTGTGTCAATAGATGCGGTACCATGTCCTCTTTCTCCTAGAGCGGCGCATGTCGGCAACTGTTAGGTGGTTTATCGATGATTGACCTTTTTTTATTATTATTTTCTCTCTTCTCCTTTAGAAATTACATATTTGTCTTCTTTTTCTTCTTATGTTTCTACTTTAATCCTTTTATTTTATTTTTTTTATTTTTATTCTTGGCCTTTTAGTCAAATTTTAATTTCTTTTCAATTTAATCCTTCAGTTCCTATTGTTTGTATTTTTTTCAATTTGGTCCTTATGTTTTTTATTCCTTATTTTATTCCTTAGTCTTTTTATAAAAGTTTTATTAGTTTTCAATCTCACCTTTTAATCCAAGTTTATGATTTGTTATCATTATTTTAATTTTTTCAATTTGATCATCAATATTTTAATTTTTTTTTTGTTGAAGTTATTTTTCTTTTTAATTTAACATTTCAATAAAAAACTTTTGTCCTTTTTCTTTTAATTGTTTTTGTTCTTGACCTTTCTGTTAAACTTTATTTATTTTCAATTTAGTTTTTCAATTCTAATTTATCATTTTTTTATTTGATCATTATTTTTTTTATTTATTTATTTTTTCTTAACCTTTTTATAAAAGTTTTGATTGGTTTTCAATCTCACCATACAATCCAAGTATATGAGTGTTATTTTTTTAAATTGTGTTCTCATTCTTTTAATTATTTTTGTTGGAGTTATGTTTCTTTTCAATTCAATCCTCTAATTGAAAATTTTTAGTTGACCTATAATTTATTTATTATTTTGATTTTCACCCTCATTCTTTTAATTATTATTTTTATTTTAGATCCTTTGGTGTAGTTAATTTTTTCCCTGTTTCATTCTTCAGCGTTTGATTTGTTGGTGATTATACTTCTCCATTCTTTTTATGTATGATGCTTTGATCTAATGACTTGAGTCATTGGTTTGAAACGTTAATAGGGGTTGACATCTTTGTTTTTACTTATTTTCCTTTTCAATTTCATTGTTCAAGATTAATTTTTTTTAATAGCCTTTGTTGTTTTCTTTAATTTTTTATCGGATTACCTCAATCTCATGTTCTAAGCCATGAGTTTTAATAATTAACTCGGGTTGGCTCTCTCCTTATTACTTAGGTGACATGTCTATCGCGCCACCCCAAGATATTTTTCCAAGGTATTGTGATCGTTATTTTTTTAAATAATTGTCCGTTCATTATCATTTCTTATTCTTTTATCATCTAATTAAAATAAAACTAACTTATTAAACTGAGTCAGTGTTGTCCGAGTCATTAATTTCTCATATTTCTTTGTAATGCATTTGTGACAACTAAACATTGTTTTTTAAGAAAAGAAAATATATGGACCCGTAGCGTGGATCAGGCTCAAGAGTTCAATGATGATGGTTTTTTGCCTTCATCTGTCATGAAAAGGTTGATCAGACTTAAGAGAGAATTTTTTTTTCAATTTATTTTTGTGTTCTTGGATTCATTTTTTAATGTTTTAAGTTAAGAGATTACTTTATTAGGTTTCTTAGGTGTTTTTGTGTCTAAATATGTTAAAAATAGATTTTTCAACTTAAAAGCAATATAACTTGATTTTTCAGCCATCACCTTGTGGTAGGAAACTGGGTTAGCAAACTTATCATTGTCTACACTCTTATTCAAAAAACAAATGGGTGCATGTCATGTTGTTTTCCCATTAGAAAAAGAAAAACAAGGTTAGGCACATGAGCCAGGCTCAAGGCACGACCCCTTTCTTTAATTATTTTGTTTGTAATCTAAAAAAAGTATTTAACATGATAATTCACTTACCCTTCAAGTTTGACGTGGTTCTTAAATAATATTTTAGGGTTTCACTAGAATGTTAACAATTTATTTTTTCAATTATTATGTACATGATATGCAAAAAAAAAAAGTGATAATAAATCGTTCATGAATATTCATTTAGAATCAAAATTTTAATTTTAAAATATTTTTTGATATGATTTAATCATATATGTTATTTTTTTATACTTCAATCAAATACAATATATATATATATATATATTGCTTTGACAATCATTGATAGTGATTCCAAATAATAATAAAAAAAAAAGCTTTCACTAAAATACTCCAAAGATATGTAATTAAAGGAACTATATGTAATTAAAGGAACTAGATTTAGATTTGAGAAATATATGTTTTCTAATTATTTTAAATAGCTTATTTTTTTAGCAAACCTATCTTTTAATCATTGGTCTCTTTTATTAGAAAAGTGTGACCCTAATTAAAAAACAATAAACAATGGCATTGTTTTTTATGAAAAATAAGTACAATATGCAGAAATTTATTTTAATATTCAATGAGAGAAAATATCTATATTTATTTTAATTCTCTTTTTTATCAAATTAAGAACATATAACAAAAAAAATAAGCTTTTTGTTGAAAAATATATATTAAGAAAAGCAGGAATGATACTACATTTTCTTTCAATGGAGTTTAAATTATACATGTTCTAACAAAAAACAATTGAAGAGATCCTTCACAATATATGATCAAACATCTTAATATATCATTTTTATACCAGTTTCTTAACTCAATCTTCTATTAGAATTAATAGATTTTTTTATCATTTATTGACCCATATAATTTTTTATTTATTTTATCAAATACTCATATCAATTTTTTATTTTATAGCTATTTTGTTTTCTTGATAGTAGAAAATTTGTAATAATATCCACACCTTTTTTGTAGCACCAAAAATTAAGCTATTATCTCTTAACAAATCAAATATTGAAGGGTAAAATTAAAAAAAAAAATTAATCACATAAAAGGATCCAAAAGAAAAAAATAATAATTAAAAGCCAAGAAAAAGGTGTGAGCCCACCTAGGTAAATCCGCCAAACCAACATACCAGGTCATGAGATTCAGATAACCCTATAAAAAGAAAAACAAAGAAAACTTTGAAGCCTTTTTTTAAACAAAAATCAATGTTGAGTAATGATATTGAAAACAAATAAGTAAAAAAAAAATTATGAACTCATGTTAGCTTATAAAATTCATGACTTAAGCCATTTGATCGGAAGCACCAAACCTGGAAAAGCCATGAAGCCAAATTTCAATAAATGAAATGTCAACAAATGAAATTTTAAGAAAATCCAATCACAAATAAAGGATTCAAAAGAAAAAAAAACATGTAATTAAAACAATGAATATCAAATTTGAAGAAAAAAAAACAATTGAGAGGATGAATAATTTTGGATTGAAGGGCTAAATTGAAAAGAAAAATAAATTTCATAAAATAATTAAAGAAGAAACCACTAAGAGGATGAGGACCAAATTTAAACAAATTAACAAATTAAAATTTTGATTAAAGGATGAAACTGAAAACGATTGAAAGTTTACAAAAGATACAAGAAAAAAAATAAATAAAAGAATTAGGACCATATTTGAAAAAATAAAGAATGAAAAATTTAGATTGAAGGATGCAATTGAAGAAAAAAACTCACAAAAGGGATAAGAACAAAAATTTACTAATTAGAAGAATGACGACTGATAATCAAATATTCCTAACTAAGGGGACTGCCCTGAAATTTTAAATGTCAAGAGCAAATCTTGAGGGAGAAGAGGGAAAGGAGGGGTGGAAAACAACTCCGATGACAATCCATCCAAAAAAACCCAATATGCGTCGCCTGTGAAGGAAAAGACGCCGCGAATAATCAACTGACTCAGAGAATAAAATCTTCCACCACCAGATAACTTTGCATGCGTTGCCGAAACTTCGCGACACCTTTTAGGCGCTTCCACATGCGGGGCACGTGGTTGACATATTTAAATTTTTAATATTTTTTAATTATTGTTTACTCCTCAACCAATCTTATTATAACAAAAAAAAATTTATCAATTTTAAAATTTTAAGACATGATAAAGACCTCATTGAAATATTTCTGATCAAATTTATTTATAAAATGATTCCCTAATGTAAATTTGACTTTGTTGTCTAGTACATGGATTCAAAACTTTCCAATATTAGCAAATTAAATAGCGACAATGAATAATATAAAATATGTATAGGAAAAACATATATTACTTCATAAGTACAAGTATATTACAAAAAAAATTAAAAGGGCTCGGTAATGCACTATGAAGTGTGAGTGCTTTTACTGTGAATTTTGATAGTGTTTTTACCATCAAAGATGTTGGGTGTATAAGTATTTTAGGAAGGGTGTTTTGATCTTTATCATAAGAATGTGTTTTCCACTTTCTTTTCTTTTTATCTCTGTAAGGGATGTGGCTGAATAGCCACCATGTTTTGTTTTGTCTTTTTTTTTTACATAGACAAAAAAAAAGGGTAAGGCGTGGATTTTGGTAGAGAGGTAAACATTAGTTATTTTCAATTGTGAGAGGAAAAAAAGAAGGCTGAAGGTTATTATGAATGAAGAGGAGAAAGGGGTGGAGGACATGAAAGAAGATGAATTGGGTGAGGGTTGTAAGGTGGAGTTTGTGAAAGAGAAAGGGAGATGGGGTTGTTGACTTTTTACAAAGGCAAAAGAGAGAGATGGTAAGGCATGAACTTCGAAAGACAAGCAAATATTAGGTTTTTTTCAATGGTGAGAGAGAAGAAAAGGGTGAAGTTTATTGGGAATGGAGGGGAGAAAGAGATGGAGAACGTGGAAGAAGATAAATTAGGTGAGAAAATCAAGGTAGGGTATGTGAAGAAGAAAATGAAAGAGGTTTTTTAGAATGAAAATGAGAAGTGTAGTGAGGAAAAACAGGAGGTGGGACTTTGTTTCCAGCCATTGCTTTATTTCTCTCATGCATATTAAGTGTTTGCAAAAAGGTATGATAAAAAAAAAGACATTATGCTCATGCATTATATTTTTTTATAGGGATTAAAGGTGGCCAGACTTTGGCCTTTTTCTTGCTTATTTTTAGCATTGTGTTGTATTGCTTTACATGGTTTTGTATGAATGATTGGGTTGGTTTCAGACTGTACATACTTTATAATGCCTTTCCCCCCTTTCTTTCATGTTAAGTGTTTGTTAAAAACTTTTGATTATGATAACTTTTGTTTGGTCAAATATGCAACTATGGAAAAAGAAGTAAAATTGTAACATAAAGCAGTTGAGGCATCCATTATTCTTGGTAGGATACTAGTAATGTAAGGGCATGCCCTATATGTTATTTACTGCAAAAGTAATCTGTTAATTTTTTTTTTACAATTATTATATAATCAATAACTCATCATATTCAACACATGCTGAATGTTGGTGGTATATTGCAGTTGATTATAGAGTGGTTTTCATAAATTTGAGCCTCTTTATTTTCAGTTGTTGGCTCAACAATGGCTTCTATTACTTGGTAAAAAAATAAAAGAATGAATACCATAAGTATAGGTATTGCTTAGCTAGGAATTCAATATCAATAATTTGATGAAGCTGGTGTGCATCTATTTTTTTCATGTTAATTTCAATACTTTTGATTGAATGTCATTCATAGTTAATGGCTTTTTTATTTCCCTTTTCACAATATGGGTGTTAGGGTGGAAGACAATATCACACCAGCTTTTTGGATATTGTCGCCTTAAAATTATAGGTGACATGCTCTCTATTTAGTTCATGTGGTTGATTTCTAGAATTTTAATCCACGATAGTATGTGCAAAGTGTTATTTGGTCAATACCAATAGGTTTCTTTAGGTTAAAAATTCTATAAATTTTAATCCTATAATAAGAATTACTATATTATGAGAAAATAGATATCAATAATTGTATTATTTTTGGATTATGCATGGTAGGAATGCTTAGAAACTGAGATGAGAACACAAAGGTTTGAGTTGAAGCATACATGTGGTTGTTATGCCATCTGATGTTTGTGTGTTGCTACTAAAAAAGGTGTGTTTTTTCAATTCTTCTTTGATTGTCCTTTTAAATTTTAATTGTGACCATAATTGTCCTTTGTTTGTTTCTACAATTAGCTATTGGATCAACACGATTAGAGTTGTGTTGTGTTCTTTGGGTTTCACGCAATTTAAAATCTGGACAAGATAGAAGGGGGTCTAACCAGTGTTCTCATACATGGGTTTTTTTGGTTCTTGCTTGTTATGTTATTTGGTTTTGTGCTTTCATTTTAATAGTTGTAAATTATACTTTTACATTGTTGTTTTGATAGCTTTATTTGGTGCTTATGAATTTGCATCAATATTGTCATGCCTTTTAGATTGTTCTAATTATTTTAACAATGTATGTTATGCATTGAGTGCGGCACTGTCTTTTAATTCTTCAATTATTAGATCAATAACTGGTTTACCTTTATTATATCTTTTGAAATATTACACTTTACATACCAGGTCAAAACTAGATTTAAATATTAATAAAAAGACTAAAATATCCCTTAACTTTTTCTTTTCCTCTTTCTTCTCCTTCTGTTTCTTTCTAATCTCCCTTCTCTCTCTTCATCTCTTCTTTCTCCCTAAACATATGCTCTCCTCTCTTCTCCGAACAATCACCCCCTCTTTCTTTATCTATTATCTCTCATTAAACATCTAATCGCCTCTCCTCTCCTCTCCTCTATATGATTAGGGAGAGAGCTGAAATCTTATTCTATCTCTTCATCTCTCTTTTTTTCCTTTTATATCTACCTTCCTATATTCTTACTATGATTACCTTTTTTATTGTACGGACTATCAAAGTAAAAATATGGGTCTATTGTTATTTAGGAAAATACAACAACGTTGTTTTTAACATTTAAATTATCTCCTTACATTCTATGAAAGCAAAAGCACTTATGAGTTTTTTTGACTTAGTGACTTAGATTTTTCATTTTTACCATAATATTTAAAACTTATGGATCTTATTTCATTTTAAAATTGTTAATGGGGTTAAGAAGAAAAAACATGAAGTGGTAGAATTGGGTCAATTGATAAGAAAGAACTACTAAAGATGGAGAAGATACACATGACGAGTGCTTATGAGGAGAAGATTCATGTTCTTAGTGAGGTTAAGGCTTCATTTATTTTTGTGGTAAGGTCTATGTTTTGTCCTAATCACATATTTAAAAGTATTTGGTTAATCAACACACATCATAGTTTTGTTCCAAACTCTTTCTTGAAATCTTAATTAAAAAAAATATGTAATTTATAGCTTTTTTAACTTATTTTTTTAAATCATAATCACAAACCTACCACAATACCAAATACACGCTAAGACCTTTGAGAAATAAGGATATTATAGCAATTGAGGTATCAATTTGGAATGTATCAATTACACCACCATCTTGTACCAGAATACCCTCAATTAAAGCTTCATGTTTCAATCAGCTTATACTTTTAGGTAGTGATTGCTTTTTAAAATATTTTTTGCTTAAAATGTATAAAAATAATGTTTTTTATTTTAAAAACTTTATTTTTGACATTAGTATATCAAAATGATTTAAAAATATAAAAAAAATAATTTTAAGCAAAAAAATTCAAAAGCTTTTTTTTATCACAAAACAAACATACTCTTAATGAGTAGGTGCTCCGAGATTTTTTTCAGTGTCAAAATTTAAAATGAAAATAATAATGACATGTCCTGTTTGATGAGGCTAAGCATTTATCATAGCAAGAATCTTATTCTCTAGAATAACATCAACACTAAAAAAATCAGTGAAGGTAAATGTTTACAATTATGGAGTTGTGTTGTGAAACCCCTAGAAATTTATAATTTAAATATGTAGATGTGTAAACGTAAGACTGAAAGTGGTAATATTTCAATGAGTGATGGAAACCAAGATTAGAAATAATAGATAAATAATGATATATAATAGAAGAGATGACCTTCATAAAATGAATTTTGATTTAGAATTCATAAGGACAGAGAAACTGGTAACGTGTTTTGATGGATGAAATAATGAGAAAAATAACAAAATATTTTTTTAGAAAATAAGTGAGGTAATAAAGAATACATTATAATAAATGATAGTACAATGAAAAGGGTAGGACTGAAGGTGCAAGCACTGCTTAAAAATCAGTGATGTTATTTTGAAACGATAATAAGCCCGATAAATAAATAAAGGTGAAAATCCTAAAATGAATACATTCCAAAATAATTAAACGACCTTAAAGGTTTAGAATGATAATTGATATGATTTTTTTTGTGAAGATTGAACAAGAAAAATCTAGATTGTTTATGAAAAGTTATGAACTGACCAATTTTACATTAGGAAGCAGAGCTCTCAATTCAATCGTCGGATCGGGATGAAATTTTATATGAAGTCTATTAATATGTTTTCTACCTTGGTTAAATATCTCATCCTAATCGAAGTTTGGTAAAGACTAGCGATTTAAACAAAAATAAACCAGATAGTTTATATGAAAAATAAAATAAAATAAAATACATAAAAGCATGAAAAAGGGATAAAATTGTAATTATGAAAAAAAAGGTGCTTATAAAACTGCAAAGAGGCCACCAGTTAAAAAAATAAAAAAGAAAAGAAAAGAAAAAAAATAGAGAAAAGCGGATAAGGGGAGAGAGCTGCAGATTTTGGAGAAAACCAATAATGCTCTGGTGGCCATATCTCTGAAATCCACCGTTGGATCATGCTTATTTTTGGATATGTTGTTCTCATTACAATCCTCTACTAACTGATCAGATCGATTGGAAGGAACACAATCCGGTTGACAGAAATCATCATCTGGAATTTCATGGAAAACAAAAAGGAAATGCACCTGCAGGGCAGTTTGGTCGCCGATCGATTTATCTCTCTTCCACCGTTGGATCATGCTCATTCTTGGATATGTGGTGAGCCTAGATGTTACCTTCATTCTGGACGGTGGAGATCGGAAAATATTTCTTCAGCAAGGTTGCGTGCATGTTGAACAGTAGCTTATCCATTTTCAGGTAAGCTCGGTTTTCTTCAGATCTAAGGAGATTAACCGTTGGATCATTATGATTTGTAGATATATTATGCACAGCTCTGTGATATGTAGTCTGACCGTTGTGTTTGAAACAATAATCATAGGTTGAGGACTTATGGCCTTTTGAATCTATTGCTAGTTTTGGCAAAATGTAGTAAGCTTGATTAAATACATGTTTTAATGAGATTAGAATTGTGTGGGTGTAGGTTTTATGGAATATGTAATGGTAAAATATGTTCTTGTTATTAGTATTATTATAGATTAATTGTGTATTCTTTATATGAGGGGAAGAATGATTATTGTGTAAGAATAGTAAAGAACATTGCTATATGAACATGTTGATTGAATAGAAAGCTAACTTGTTGGTTGTGTGGATATAAATGGGGTGGAACCATGAAGAAATTGAAATGAAAGAAATTTGGAAAATAAAACATATTTAAAGCTAGTCATAAGTGTTTTTAGCAAATGATTAGTTAATGAAGGTTGTCATGGATCCCAATTAATAGGGTGAAATTATTGTTGTGATAATGATCTGAGAATATTAATTGTTAAGGTTTGCCGTTATGTTTAATCGCACGAGGAGAAAGCGAAAGAAAATGAATAGTTCATCATGTTGTTGTATTAATAATAATAATAGGAGAAATCTTAAAAGGAATGAGTTTCCTTATTTTGGTCTAATCTTGCTATATTGTAGAGGTAGGAAAATTGTTTGAATGTTTTGCTTTAGAATTGGTTTGAATTTGTGATTTAATGATGTCAAATGACCTTGGATGATGTTGATTTTGCATGAAAATAAGTTGGAAGTTGAAAAGGATTTCCAAGGAATGAAAATCCTCGTTGTCCAAAATTTTAGATATAAAGAAGGGATTATTGTGATTGTTGATTTTGAGCCTTAAAACAAAATAATTTGGAATTGGTTTCTTCATAAAAGTTGTATCTCTATGTTTAGCTTTTCATAGAGATAAATCACGCCTAAAACTGAGTTTTACAACTTTAGTTATGATTAAGACACTAGATAGTGTTCTGGGTTGGTTAAGTTTAATTGATCGGAATTAGACAATTTTTAATCGTTGCTTGATATTGCTGTTAAGTGATGGTTTTGATAACAGAATTATAAGAATGAATATAAACATTAAAATGAGTAAGAGTATGAGATCTTAAAAAAAATTCCTTTTGATTAGTTTGAGAATACTAGTTGAATGAGAATTAAATGAAGATTTGATGTTAGTTGTATTGTTGATATAAATTGAATCCCTGGTGGTACAGGAAAAGCTGTGGGGGCTGGACAATTGCATGGAGTGGCAGCACGTGCACCTATTCTAGGTAGGTGATCCATCACCTTATTTTGTAATTATTAGTTTTTCTTAAATATTTGTGTTGTGTGTTTAATTGATGTTAAAAGAATGAAACAAATGAATAAGTTGAGTGATTATTACAAATGAGAATTATTGGTAATTTAAGAGAAATTACCGAAATTATTTGGCTAACAAAAGAGGTTAGCCGGGTGCTAGGTAATTCGTATGGAATTACCGGATTGATTGTGGCAACCAAGATGGGTTAGCCACATTCCTTGGGTAATTAAGAGAATTACCGGTTATTACAGGATTGATTAGCTAACAAGAGAGGTTAGCTGGATGATGGGTAATTCGTATGGAATTACCGGATTGATTGGCTAACAAGAGAGCTTAGCTGGATGTTGGGTAATTCGTATGGAATTACCGGATTGACTTTGGCAACCAAGATGGGTTAGTCGGATTTCTTGGACAATTAAGAGAATTACCGGGTTTATTGGTTAACAAGAAAGTTAACTGGATATGGGGTAATTCATATAGAATTACAGGATTGATTGACTAACAAAAGAAGTTAGTTGAAAGCTGATTAATTCGTATGGAATTACCGGATGTATTGGTAACCGTAGAAAGTTAACCAAAAGTGTGGGTAATTATATGAAATTACCAGAATTATTGGCAATCGAGATGAGTTAGCTGGATAGTTAAGTTTTGAAAAGATTATGTGAATTAATTGATTGAAGTTAGAAATAGTAAATTTTAAATGTTATAAGTAAAATAATTAATATATGATTAACATATTGAGTAAATTAATTAATGTGGTTATTGGGTAGACACAATGACTTGGAGATTGGAGGGGAATTGATAGATAATTGGTTACCATAGTATTGGTGGCTAAGGATACATTACAATGATACCTAACACCGTAATGACGGTGGCTAAGAGCATAAATTGATACTTGGCACTATGATGAGGGTGACCAAGGTTATGTGAAGGATGTTTAGTGACCGTAGTGTCGATAATTAAGATTGTGTGCAAATGATACTCGGCAACCGTGGTTACAATGCATATGATGTTAATAAGAAAAATAAAAGGGTTTGGTACAAATGGAAGAATCAAATGGCATTGATTAGCCATCTAGGTTTGGATTGCTAATGGTATCGATGAAGTTTCATCGGTGCTGGTATTTCTTAAATTGATTAGTCGAGTCCAATATTAGAAAACTAATGATACTAATGAGATTTATTAGTTTCAGCGATTACCTTTTAGTAACAGATTCAAAAAAGGAAAAATATTGATTAGTTATTCCAAAAAAATGAGATAAGCTAATAATACCAAGAGAGGAATATCTTGGTATCAAGTGAGAATTGATTTATAAAGAGATGGTGTTCACAAACCGTTGAGTTGTGTTGAGATTTCCAAGATGGAATTATTCTTGGTAAATGAGATAGGATATTAGATGGATATTGGTAATAGATAGAAAATATATGTTGTAAAAGAGTTTTATGCCTAATTTTATATATCAAAAGAAATTTCGTAGAGATTATTGTCTGCCATTGTTATTGTTTATTACTATCTGTTATATTTATGTGTATATGTTAATTTCTATTTTCAGGTCCATCAGGGTCGCGTCAAGGGTAATGCTAGTTTAGATATCTTTTGCTTTTGACTATGTAAATTATAAAACTTGAGATGTAATATTAATCCGTAAATTTGAATGTATGCCTTTACTCTAATGGTTTAAACTCTTAGTACCTATTTGACCATGCATATTTATAGTTGAAATTGAATCTTTCATTTGAACTATATTATATGATGTTATTGAATAAGATGTGTTGTGTTGATGATAATGAGTTGGGTGGAGACCCAGGATGATTGGGTTGTGATTTTGAGTTATGAGATGTGAGATATTAGAAGTGTAAACAGGGTATATGTCGATAACTTAGGACCTACCAGTATAGGGGAAACTCTGCCGAAATTTTGGTAGAAATTTTGGTGGAACCTGTATATCACAAAAAAAAATACCTGAAAATTTTCAATATATCATAAAAAAAATGTAGAAAAATTAGGGATGTTACATGTGCACTTTGAAATTATCTTCTGTAGGAGAAATATGGAAATTTACAAATCAAAACTAGGAAAGTTCTACTTTCTACCTAGGTATGCATGCATGCTTTTGGTTGCAAGAGAATTGGATAAGCTTGTAAGAGAATTGGATAAGCTTAGTTTTGGTGAAAATGTAGATTGACAAACATTGATATATTTGTAGCATTTAATAAAATACCTAGAGAGAAATTGTAAATCTATAATATTTCATTTATAAGGATATTTTAGATATTGAATCAATTATAATGGCATTTCTATAATATTGATGAACTTTTTCGTTTAATAATTTTGCGCATGTCTAACTTTGTATGTAAAGTTTTGTCAATTATATAAATAATAGGATCTAAAGTGTAATTTTTGAAAAGATGAAGGAAAAGTGTTATAACGTTTAAATATTAAGAGAGTCAGGGTAATTTCCTTTTGAAAAATTATCCAATTATACTAATTTTTTAAAATAAAATCAAACCTTTTTATGTCAATATTAAAAAGTGTTTTATGAATAATTATATATGCACTAATATGCATAATTGTTTTTTTAAAAAAATTGTTCATAGGTATTAATAAGAATAAACTGTCTATTTTGCTTTTTTTTTTTAAGTATAAACTCTTTATATAAATTTCTCAAATGATTCATTTGGATCGATGAGCTTTTTCGACCCTAAAACTTAGAATCAATGGAATGTCTACCTATCCATGAACATCTATTCTTTCTCTTTATAAATGTACAAGTCTTTTATGGCATGATATGATTGCTTATCTCTAATCACATGTCAGTTGTACCCAATATGCAAGATTTCTTTTAGATAACATCTTTTTTTTTTGAAAGCTTTTTTTAACTTATTTGAAAGGACTTTAAGCTTCTGTTGGAAAGTGTGGTAGATATTGTTTTTCAACGTATTTTTCTATTGAAAATTCATCAAAATAATATATTTTTTATTTTTTAAAATTTATTTTTGATATCAGCTTATCAAAACTATTTAAAAACATAAAAAAAAATTAAGTTAAAACTAAAAAAAGTTAATTTTTTTAAACATGGTTAAACCAAAAATATCAAAGGAGACGCAAGTCTTCTCACACGCAAGTGCGAGAGAAGGAAGCAAAGTCAAAGCTTTGCTAGACGCCAAAGAAGGAAACAAAGCTCTCGTGTAAGTGCCAGCCAATTAACTAAAATACAAGAGTCACAACCTTATTTTGATTCAAAAGAAAAGCTAAGGAGCCCCAGGTGGGAAATGGCTTTCTATCATAGTTGCAAGGCTTCCAAACTTTTCCATCGTTTAAATCATTGGATTTTTTTATTTTATGAATATCTATTATAATTACAAAACATTTGATAATTACCAAGAAAACTAAAACTCCTATTGGTTATACTATTCACCCTTTTATTGCTCACCTAGACATGGATTACTGTGGATTGGAGCAATGTAATGACGAAATTATCCTTGCCAAAAGAAACTTGCTAAGCATACAGTTGGGAGCTTCTCCGTCTTTTCATTTTCTTTGAAATAGTTCAAATACATGCTAAAGTAGTTGGAGTTGTGTAATGGTTGAAGCATGTTGGGCATGCACAAGCAGGTGGGCGCCACCCACATCATTCAGGTGGTGCCTAAGGCCTTATAACATAACCGAAAGCCGCCTTATAGGGCATCTTTCGATGCGCCTTGCCACCCCAGGCATAGTGGCAAGGTGCATGTGTCGAAGAGGCCCACGAAGGAGCTCTAGAAGGGGAATTTCCCTCCCTCCCTCTTTACCCTCTCTTCTCCTAGAAAATCATGTTGCCCATTGAAAAAAAGCATGGGTCAGACGTGATTCTAGACAAAAAAAAAA
>Ga0325414_1001424_pt1 | contig 23043 bp, 16 predicted proteins | sample PopdelMetagenome_8_FD_206183 | JGI IMG/M metagenome (GOLD analysis project Ga0325414, IMG submission 206183) | Populus deltoides microbial communities from Bellville, Georgia, United States - Leaf-PdKOR-R3 | ecosystem: Host-associated > Plants > Phyllosphere > Phylloplane/Leaf | place: USA... | reverse complement strand
AAGGAAGAAGTCTGAAATAAAAGCAATTAAGAAAATTCAATGACAATTACAGGTTTTATTCTTAGCTTCTTTAAGAAGTAAAGGCACTCCAAAACTTGAACTTCTGCATAAATGATTAAAAAATAAATAAAGGTCATTTTTATGGTTACTTGGAATTATTACTCAATTTTTATAGTTTTTTTTTTAAGGCAATATAATTGCAGTGCCTCCAAGTTATAAACTATTGACTATTTTTATTTATTTGTAATATTACTATCAGAAAATTAATAAATAAAAACAAAAACACCGATAAAAAAATTCTATTAGTATCTTACGATGATCTTTACTGACTGAAAATATCGATAGCAAAATTATCTCGGTAGATACCAAATGAATAATAAAGAGTATTATAATGCGATTCAAAAAGACAACTCATACAGTGATATAATATTTTTACCGATATAGTGACCGATTGAGTTACTAACAGAATAATTATATCGGTAATGTTGTCGGTGATATTTAATTTATGACCTGGCGATCGACCAACCTCTTCTCCTCTCTCATTTTTTCTTTTTCCTTATGAAATTTTTCTGCAACAAACAATCACCCTCCCCTCTCAACACAATTCAACCTCCCACAACAAATTCGGCCATCACAACAATCAATTTATCAGCATCTGTGTTCTGATCAAATTTTATTGAGAATTCTTCATTTTAAATAAGCAAATCTACCCTTTTTTATTTGAACTCAACTTTAAAATGTTGGATTTTTATTTTTTTTTGCATAATTTTTGTAGTATATGTATTTTGTTTGGGAGTTTACTTGTTTTATAGTTTTTTCTCATACAAATTTATTATTTGTACATGTTAGGGTTTGTTTTAAATGTTGTAAAATTGTATTTGTTTGTTAATTTATTTTATTTTAATTAATTTTCTACTTTTGTTCAATATACTTTTAAATATATATATTTTTAAAATTTTATTGACGGGGTTACTGATGGCACAACTGTATCGGTATATTTTAGCGAGTTGTAAAAGACTTACTACAAATGTTACTATTATTGATGGGGGTTATTAACAAAACTGGACCATCGGTATATTTCAGAGAGTTAGAAAAGAATTACTATAAATGGCACTGCTACTGTTAACACACCAATGAAATTATAGAAGGTATTATGTTAGTGATATGTTATATTTACCGATAAATATACCAACGGAATAAAACAAGTAAAATTTTTTTAGCACACTTTGTTCATCTATAATTCTATTAATATATTTATTACTGATAGACTCACTAACAGTCCATAAATTACCAAGACAAGAGTGTTTTGATGGACTGTTTCTATATGTGAGTTTGTCAATAATATAAATACTGAAAAAAATTTCTATAAATAAAACTATTAAATATAATAATGTATGTATTTTAAGATCAAGGTTGTCAATTTTGTTCCATTTCGCCTGGAATAGCCGAAACATTTTATACCAATTCAAAAAACGAAACAAAACTGAACAATTTTATCTCATTTTAAATCTCGGTCCGTTCCAAATTTTTCGGTTAAATTTCGACCGGAATGTTCCGGATTCATTCCACATGTTCCTTTCTGGTTTTGAAAAGTCATTGAATCAAATTGAACTTGGTTCAATTTAATTAATTAAATCACCCAAATATAAAAAGCTTTTTTTCATTACTATTTTCAATGACAATGATATTAATTTTTTAAAATTAGATTTATCACTAATATATATGGTTTATATTCAAGGGTTATTTTTTTCATGTTTATACTTTGTAAGAATTTGAGCAAAATAAAGGATGTTTTAGATCTCATTAGCCTTGATAACATTGACCTAACTTTATATTTAAAATATTTGTGTTAAAACATTTTACTTTTATAATATTTTGATATTTTGTTTAAGTTGAATTATTTTAAGTTAAAGATCTATTTAATCTTAACTATTTAGAAATATTTCAAATTTTGAAATTATATTTGTTTGGCATTGTGTTTGTATTGTATAATTTATAATTAATTTATCTTGAATTTGAATTATGTTTGTTATATATATATATATATATATATATGAATAGTACAACCCTGAAACGGCACGCTGAAACACTTCAAAACTGAAATATTTTATTCAAATTAAAAAAATAAAATATCTATCAAAAGAGAATTTACACCCTTAGATGTCTTTTTCAATTCTTCTAACAACAAATTCAGATTGAACATAATTAATTCTTAATAAGAATAAATAAAAAAGTGGTTTTGACATTATGTTGGTGAAGAGACCTGAATAGTAGCGTGGACATCAAGCTTGAATAAACGTATTTAACAGCGTGATCACGCAAAGGAAGTCTGAAAAGAAATAAAAGCAATTAAAAAAATTCAAGGACTATGAATAGGGAATTTGATTTTTGACATTCAAACAATTACAGGTTTTATTTAACAGCGTGATAACTTGGAATTATTACTCAATTTTTATAGTTTTTTGACGGCATTATAATTACAGTGCCTCCAAGTTATGAACTATTGAACATTTTTTATTTATTTGTAATAGTTTATCTTATTACTCAGTAATTTAATTAATTATTCCATAATTATTATGGCTATTAATACTATATATTTTGCAATTATAACTTTAAACATACATGTTATTTTCAAAAGGAAAATATAAATAGTCAAGTATATGCATTTAAACGTAACAAATATTTTTTTTTCTTTTCATAATTTAGGTAATTGATTTATAATTATAATAATTAAATGTAGTTTCAATAAAAGAAAAATGTTTCTTATTACTTTAAAGAAAAAATATATTTATAATTATTACACACTATTTTATCATTTTATAAATTTAAAAGTATTTAATTTCTTTTGAAATAACCATAACAAGTTTCACTACATTTTTTAAAATGCATCTGGAGTGGGAAAAAAATAAATAAATAAATATATATATTGACTGGTGAAATGATGTTAAAAAGATTACCACATCCTCTCTTTATCCGTGCCTTCATAATTATTATTTCATAAATTATCCAGGACCCGTTGTTCTAGTTTCTACGTGCAACAAGAAACCCGATCTCTCTCTCTCTCTCCCCCCCCTCGTCTCTGTTTCCTTGTCGAAAGAAACAAAGAAAGAGAATCCATATGGAGAGAGAAGAGGCAGAGATTGATCGTTTGCCAATAGACTTAGTGGCTTACATATTTGGTTTCATCATTTCCTTCACTGATTTAGCCCAGGCAAGTAGTGTCTGCAGGAAATGGAAAGAAGGGGTGAAGCAATCTTTAGCTCAAAGAAACAGTATGAGCTTTGCTGGTTGGAAGATGGATGATGATTCCACTACCCGTCTTGTACGCCTTGCTTACAACCTCAAAGAACTTGACATGTATGTCTCTATTCCTCTTTCCCTCTGTCCGTACCTAGCTATTTCAAATAATGATCGAGACACTATTTATTTTTATTAATGAACTCAGTGGTGGTTTTTGGTTGATGGGTCTTTCTTTGATTGTTAATTAAACCATTAAAAAATCGGAACTTTGTTCAGTAGAAGAAACCAATGTTTGCAAGAGATCATGAAAGTTGGTTTCTTTTTTCGTTTATGATTTTGGGTTTTATGAGATTAGGCGAGGATATCTGAGACTGATTTTCAGCTTTTCCATGTGTGATCATTTGCTATGGTAGTTGCATGACATGATTCCTATAAATTTGAGCATTTCTTGAAAGACTCAAGCATAAGCAGTTAGGTCTCTAGCTTCGATGTCTTTTGAGATCGTAGATATTGTGAATGGCTGGAGAAGTGCCCAGTGAACAATAATGCATAGAACTGCCTGAGCCTTTTATAGTAGTGGGAATTTTAATCCTTCCAATCCTATAAAGTATTCAAGGGCTATTTTAATGTTGATGATTCATTGTGTTGAATATATGTAATGGTTGAATTCGTTATCTGGAGCTTGAAAATATTTTCTCATTTTCCTATTCTATTTTCAGTTCTAGGAGCCGTTGGGATTGCCAGATAACTGACAATGGACTGTATCAAATTTCTCTGGCAAATTGTATTGGCAACTTGACATCCATATCTCTATGGGGCATGGCCAGGATCACTGACAGAGGTGTTGTTCAACTGGTATGTGATAATAGCTTCTTCAAAACGATAAATATAACTTTGATGAGCATCCATAAAGTATCTGTGTAGCTTGCCGCTGAGCAATCATGTGTTATGCTTTGATGTCTGTGCTAGTAGTCTACAAGCAATCATGCGAAATAATTCGACCTAGAAGCGTGTTGCTATATTTCATAGTTTGTTCGTTTTTCAACAGATTTCAAGGGCTAATTCATTGCAACACCTGAACATTGGTGGTACATTTGTCACAGATGAGTCTTTATTTGCTATTGCAGATAGCTGTCCACGTTTAAAGGTGAGTTTCCTGCTGACATTACCCCGATGCCCGTTTTGGACACCAATGTCCGCTAACATTTGTCCACGTTTTAGATGCTTCCATGTTATTTTTCTAGTGGGATTGGGCTATTTTGGGCTATTAGCAAAGAAAATTTAAAATTTTAGGTAATTTTTTTTATTATTATTAAAATAGCATAATTATGTTTGTGCACTTTAAAAGAAAGTTCATTCTTTCTTTATAAAACGTGACATTAAGGAGAGAGGTTGAAGTTTAATTTTGCAACATAACGCTATTTAAAATCATGATATAATAAGTTGTTGCAATTTAGATTTGTGATAGGTTAAAAATATGCTATTTAAATATTTTTTTAAAAAATTGTATTATTCCATAAATATTTTTAATTTCTGTGAATTTTTTTATAAAAAAAAATCATGGTATTGATGGTCTAGGATTTGAACTGCTTTAAGGCGATGAAATCTAGCTGAACTGATATCAATCATGGTCTACAGAAAGTAATCTTATTGGAAATGACTTTACATCTCTTCTCTCTTTCTAGAGCATTGTCCTATGGAGCTGCCGCCATGTAACAGAAATTGGGCTTCTTAATCTAGCAAATAAATGCCGAAAACTCGAATCAATCAATGTATGGGGAACCAGAGTTCCTGTAAACTGCTTCATTGATTTGCTGACTATTAGCCCTTCCCTTCAAATTAAACCACCAGGAGTGCTTTTAAACGTTGGAGGTGCTGCAATATTGCCAGTCGCATGAGCTGCTCAACTTGTGTATGCATTTCTCTATTGCTTTCTGTACAGATTCTTATTTCTGCTCTGTGTTTCGATCATTATCACAAGCTAATAAATTCCATAAACAACAAGCGATAGCTATCAAATTCTTGTTCTGTATCATTGTAGTTAATTATTCATCTGTAAATTATGACATTTGGCTTTGTAATAGTATATATCAAGATTTGTGCTGTGTACAGATGAATCTTCTTGTTTTTCAATCTATCCAGGTTATGCTTTCTGTTTGCAAAAGTAACATGGCAGAACTTACAATATAGCTAGTCCTGCTGGTGCTTTCATATTTTGATTCCTTTAACTGTAGTTGTGCTTTCTATCGCTTGCCCATAATTCTCAAGTTGAGAACAAGCCAATCATGTTTTTGGATTCCAAATGCTAGAACTCACTAACATGACCTGTTTCATTCTAGATGATAAAATCTCGAAAGATTCCTTATCAGACAGTCTAAATGTTTAACGATATTCAGATGATGATATGCAGAGGATAATAATGGCCCTTGTGCAAATGGGAAAGCAAACCAAAAGGAAATGTTGGGTGCAGTAATACAAGCATTGGCTGAAACCAAGTAACGTGTTGGAAAAGCTTCAACATGTGTTTCATTCTTACTCCAACAGCTAAATACTATGGCCAAAAAGACAACCTGAAAAAACATGAAGACAAAACCCGTCAAAGCTAGAAATATAAACAGGAATTCTTCTTACAATAATTCATATTGAAAAAAGGAAATGTTCAAGGGTAAGACTATCTTCTAATTCTCTCTTTTGGACCCTAATTTTGTGGGACATATATGGGCAATAACCTGTTTAATTGTGCATTGAGAGAAGTCCTCATATTGGCATGCTTCAAATTGCAATATCTGAAGATATTTATCTACTTATTTGCAATTTGTGTTACAAGGTTTATGGAAATCTAAATCATGATAAAGATAAGATCAGGAACATGGATGTTTATTGTTTGCTAAAAGTAAAATAATGGCAATTCTTGAAAAACCATGCAATCTTAGAGTGAAGCACACTGCATACCTGAACCATTTCATAACATATTCTGGATCACTGTTGGCCATTATCTACCTCAGCCTCCTCCGCAACTCCTTACTTTTGGCCTCAATTTAAGAATCTCAAAAGTTCTTTGTTTACAATCACACTTCATATCTCTAGAAAGTATTCCTTTACCTTCGCCTCAACAAGGCTGGGACATGGCATACCAGTCCTTATTGGAGAATTCAAACAGAAACTATAAAATTCTACCAAAGGAGTAACTTGCTAACCATCTCAGCAAAGGAGCGGATCCCTAACCTCCATCCCAGAAATCATTCACTGTATCCATCATATGATAAAAATATATTGCTAATAAAAAAGAACAAGTAGAAAACCAAGCTATTTGGAGATTGGATTGTTGATGCAGATTTCGAGAATTGAACGGATCCTGAAAAGCTTCCTGCAGTATTTGTCAGCGGACTTGTATTTCCCACGGTATTTGTTACAGGACTTACATTAGGTACGGCAACATTCTTGCAAGATCCAAAAGGTGCTCCAAACTGCAAAAGACCATACTCAACCATTTTTTCACATTCTAATACCACCACAAGTCAAAAGCCCTTCACAAACGGAATCTAGGGACTCAAATTGATCAAACTATTTCGTCCAAGCCATAGCCAAAACAAGTCTCCATTGCTTTTTTTTTTTTTAATGAAAGTAGGAGCAGTATTAAAAGAAGAAGAAAAGATAAGTTCTAAAACTCAGGTAATGGAAAGCCATATTAAGTCTTTTAACCTGTTACTGCAGTGAAAGGCCATGGGTATGTTTTAAACATTTATTAAGATCTCCTACTGGTTATCCTATCAGTGCACAAGAATAAATCTCACATTTAAGGGGATAAAAGCAAGACTTCATGATTTCAGCAGGGATGAATTTTGAGGGTGGCCCTGGTCCCAAGCTTTGAAAAATTTCCAAAATAAGCCAAGAACTTGTGGGAAAAAAAATTGAAGCTGTGCATCCCCCCACCCCCGGTGGAATAGGGTAGAAAATTAGGACAATTTTGATTCTCTGTTTCCAAAAACAGCTAAACCACAGCGTGGAAATGAAGCAGTTAATATTACACAAGTAGCATGAACAGACCTGGCAAGCAGTCACAGTATTACAACCGCACAATGTCTGGCCATTCATTCTATCCAGAGCATCAAAAACACCGCCCCCATCACTCCTCTGCAACATTTTCATTCCAGTTAGAATGCTTATAAAGGATATGTTTAGTTAACTATTTACTTGTGCATGTTAGAACTAACCATATAAAAGTTGACAGCCAGAAAGTTTGGCATCACATTTCTGGCTGCTTTATAGCAGGCACCAACCATCTGAGCAAGTGGAGTTGAATGCTCTTTGCAAGCTTCAGTTTCAACTGGATATGTTGGGAAGTAATTCATTAAGAAAAGTGATGCTCTTTTGGAATTCAGTGGCTTTGACTCTTTTCTGTTAGGGCAAGAGCCTGGTTTTACCCCAGGATCTCCAGCTGAAATTCAATTCACCAAGCAGTGGTTGGCGGACCATGCACCTCCAAACAAACATACAAAACCAATAGATATTTGCAGATATGATGCTTACCCTCATTTTCCAACATATATTTCCACTGATAAGCAATTCCTTCCTCTGCTTCCTTTGAAGCGACAGAAGTGAATACCACAAGCCGGTGATTCTCTTGCACCATCTCTGTCACAGTGGGCCAATCTTCCCCCTTTATCGGCATCTTAGACACAGGGAACCAATACTTATCCAAACCAGCATTAGTGAACAGATTTATCAAGCCTTTTGGAGTATGAACGTAGTCCTCAACGATAATTGTCACAATCTCAGTTGGATTCTCGCTCAAGAATGATTCCACTTCCCTCAAAGTGTTTATTGCAGGTTGCTGCAAGGAATTTTAAGATGAGCACATTATAAACCATTCTACAATAAACACATTCCAAATTTGTAAACTGGAAAGATCTATTATTACAAACGCTGTGAAGTTGAAACATTGCCCTCGAAACGAATGGCAGAGCCAGATGTCGCCCTCAAAATCATACAGATCCAACATCAGCCCCCTCACACCATTCTAACAAACAACCATGAAATTAAAACAGATGAGTAAATTACTCAACAATGTTTGCATTAGAAAAAAAAAATTAACTTAAAATTGTGATCAAACATAGCACCAGGAAATAACCGAAAGACTGAAAAGCTTAAAATTTCCATTTTAGTTTTGAGACTTCCAGATTCTCAGGAACCAAACAAGTCACTAAAAAAGTTGAAACAAGAAAAAAAGACAGAAGAACAAGGACCACATACCCTCAACTGATTGGTGACAGTGTCTTCTTGATTATAAAAAGTAAGCCTCTGAACACCAGGCAAAGGCGGTGCATCCACAATACTAAAAGAATTATGAGTAACTAACCATGTATACTTGTTAAAAGGCAACCCATTTATCTGCAAAAACACAAGAAAACAAACAATATTTACAGTGTTTTAGATCAAAACAACCAGAACCCATCACCAAAACCGCGAAATTAAACCCAAAAAACATACAATAGAATTAGGTATGATAGCTTGGCCTCTAGTGCAAATGGGTTGAGTCTTGCCTAAAGCAGGGCAATTTCCACAATAAAGGCCCACCCCACAATTTGTGGTTGCTGTACAGGATTGTAGCACCTATGGGATTGACTCAAAATTCAGTTAAGTCTCCAAAAAATAAGGAAAGTGAAGTTGTACGGATCATGAATAACAATAACATCAAGAAAAGAGAGCTGTAAGAACCTGTGCATGGGCTGTCGAGAATGAGGAGAGAAGCAGAGAGAGGTAGAGGTACCCGATTGCAAGAGGGGCTCTGCATAGGCTATGGTGGTCCGTGAAATACGGGGACATTGCCACTGTACGCTAATGCAGAGCTCGAGAACTGAGTTAAGAATAGATGCAGAGAGAGAGAGGCTGAGAGAGATTGATAAAGACAGAGAAGTCTTTTTGTTTTTTTTGGTTAACTGTGTGATGAAGGTGACAAGGCGGGCTCAAATGACACTCTCACACTTTCATTTCTTTTCTCTAACCCTTCTTTATTACTTTTTTTTTTTTTAAGAATATAGTTGTTTAGATTACTTAGCGTAACTAATCAATTTCTTGATCACATAAAACTACTTTTGAAACTTTAAAAAAATTTATTTCAAATTAATTTTAAGTTATGTGGTATACATATCTTCAAGAAAAAAATTTAAATTATTATTTTTTTATAAGATAGGACATGTTAAATAAATATCATTTTGTCAACTATAACAAATTTCGATTACTATAAAATCAAAATCCGGGTAATTTGAATCTTAAAAATCTAAATTTTAATTAAATTTAATTTAAAAACACTTTAAAAACATTGTAAGTATCTAAAAAAAACTCATTTCTAACCTCTAAAATATAAGTTTCTAAAAACTTTTTAGAAAAGAAAGATTAATATACCTTGAAGCTAACTCTTTCTTTTCTTTACTTTTTCAATTTATATAGGTATATATAATATGTAAAGTGTGTAGAAGAATATGAGATATATCATTATATTTATAGAAAAAGCATGACAACTATATTAATGACAGAATATCACTTTATCCTCTAAAAAATATCACATGTATTATTTTAATATAATTATTAGAATTTTATGCAATCAAGTCCTTGATCTTTCTAGGTCTATAATAGTAATCTCTTATGAAAATTATAATTTAATATTTGATTTCTAAAACTTATTTACAATTAAGTCTCACTTGATTAATCATCTCAATTTAATTTATTACCAATGATTTTTAATGTATATGACTCATTAGGTTCATTAACACAACTATCACGTGAATCTTTTTATAGACACATATAATCTGTTTATATGAAATCCTTATGTAAATCAATTTAATGTACTAGTTATTTAACATACACCTAAATATTAGTTACATGTATCCCTCATACATTAGTTTATGAGAACAACTGCTTTTATGTATATAAAAAAAAAACATAATATTATCATTCTCAATGTCTCTAATTAATATTCAGTATTATTAGAACATAAACTATAAATATTTAGGAACAATATTTTGATATAATAAAAATCCTCATAATTATAACTATTTTATAAAAAAAAAATTTCAAAATATTTTTAACTTAAAGATTTTATCTTTACTCTAAACTTATTAATCAAACATAAATGAATATTAAAGTTAAATAATGTCTTTATCAATAATAAAATATATGTTTTTATGAACAAAATGACTTATATAACCAACTAATTAGCTTTAGAATATATACATTAGTAATCTCTTACTTGCACTAAAGTCAATTGCTTAAATATAATAGGTTGCTTCTCCTACATCTTTTATTGAGAAATTCTTAGACAAATATTTTTTTATTGATTAGAATAATAATATGTTTTTTTTCCTATCAATAATATGTTGTCTATATATAATACTAGGAAAATTATTCCATTTCCATTAAACTTTTTTATAAACACAAGGTTCATCAATATTTTTATAAAATAAAATTGTTTGATTATCTCATACAAAAATAGATATTCTAACTTTTTTAAGCTTGTTGAAGTATGTACATGGATTTTTATAGTTTACATACTTTATTGACAAATTTTTTAGATTCAAAACTTTTAGGTTATGTTATATACACATTTTCAAGAAAATTTGCATCCAGAATGCAATTTTGACATATATCTGTCAAGTTTCATAATCGTGATATGCAGTTATAAAAAGCAAAATTCTTATAGAATTTAGCATAGCTATTGACGAAAATATTTTATCAAACTAAACTCCTTATTTTTGTTTGTAATTTTTGACAACTAGTCTAGCTTTGTACATTTATATGTTACCATTTATGTCAGTCTTTCTTTTAAAAAACACTTACATACAATGGGTTTTATCCCTTTAGATGGATCAATCAAAATCCATACTTGATTGATGTACGTGAAATCCATTTTGGATTTCATGGCTCTAAGCCATTTATCAAAGTTTATTTTAGATATTTGTTCCACGTAGTTGGTAAGCTCATCAAATATGAGTAACTCATTATTTTTAACTTTCATGAGAAGTTCATATCTTATTGATTCATGGCGTGTCCTATTAGATCTATGAAGTTGTGTTTCTTAAATGTTACACCTTTGGGTTCGGGTTCTATTTGGATGTTAGTTTATGGTTCTAGATCCTCAAGTTCTATTTTTCTTCCACTGCTCATTTCAAGAAAAAATTATGTATCTAAGAAAGGAATATGTTTTTATATAAACATCTTTTTTTAATGAGACGGTAAAAATAATATTCAATAGTCTTTTTTTGGATATCAAAATGTTTTTTTTTTATATCTCATAAACTTACTTTTATCTAACTTAGTTATTAGCTTTTTCAAATATAATGTGTTTCATATAAGTAAAACATATCTACATCTTTAACTATGATAAATTTAATCCTTATCTTTTTCATATCTTATATGGATTCTTATCAATAGATTTTGTTAGAACTCTATTTAAAAGATAAACAGTAATTTATAGGGCACAACCCTAGAAAGAAATAAGGTCTACATAACTCATCATGGATCGTATCGTATTCAATAAGATGAAATTTCTCATTTTAAAAACTCTATTATATTATGATATTTTAATAGGTGTTCATTATGAGAGAATCGTATCCTTTTTTAGTTAATCTTAAAATCTTTATCTTAAGTATTCTCTACCTTGTTGTGATTGAAATATCTTAATAGTCATTTTAGCTTGTTTTTCAATATCATTTCTAAATTTTTTGAACCTTTCAAATAATTTAAACTTGAGTTTCATCAAATACACATAACCATATTTATAATAGTCATAAAAAATGTAATGAAATATGTATATCCACCTATGACACAAATTGTTATTGATCCACATATATTTGTATGTATTAGACCTAACAATTCATTAAATCTTTCACTTTTTCTATTAAAAAGGTATTTTGACCATCTTAGACAATAAGCAAGTTTTACAAGTTTCATACAATTCATAATTGAAAGGATCAAAATATCATTCTTTATGTAACTTGTGATTCCCTAATCTATAATGCTATAAATATGATGAATATTGATTATATAGTTTATTTTTCTTGCTATTTATATTGAATAAGAGCATTTCTAAATAAAAATATATACAAATCATTTGTATAAATACCAAGTCTATAATAAATATTATTATTATGAAAGGAATAATATTTTCCCTCAATAATAAATTTAAATGCATTCAAAGCTAAGTAAAAAATAGATATGATATTTCTAAAAAGTACTATAACAATATAACAATTACCAAGTTCTAGTATCAACTTATTACAAAAAGTTAAATAATAAGTTTTTACAACCAATGCAACAACTCTTACTCCATTTCCAATATTTAGGTCCATTTTTCCATTACACAATCTTCTACTTCTCTTTAGTTCTTTCATATTCTTATAAATGTGAAAACCACATATGGTATTTAATACCTAAGAACTATTATGTGACATACAAAAATAATTTTCAATCATAAAAAAAAAAAAATGTGTTCACAAATGAACCTTCTGTCATATTGCAATGGAACAATTCTCTAAAGGTCTCATATCTCTTAGCCCTACTAATCACATAAAATAACTCTTTGATATGTATAATTATAGTATATGCATCTATATTCTTATGTTGCATTTGAAGTTCATGTGACATACTAGCCAACATCACACATGTATCATGTCCATCGTCATCAATATGAAACTAATATTCGTTTCTAACTTCATCATCAACATCCTTAGTAAAAGCAAGAACAATCATACTTTCAAGAACATTTAACTTTTTTTTTTTCTTGAAAAATTATCACATTGCGATACTAGTCCAAAAAGTTTGGTCCAGTCAATTTATTAGCATCAAGTATACCATGTAGAGACATATTGCTACTCATAATGATCTATCAACCTATTCATATAAAAGATAGCGAGTATTGATTTCATACACATATATATTTATAACCAAATCTAGACAAAGTCTTTAATCATAATTTGATCTCTTATAATTTTTTTACAAATTAATAGCCATCCTTATTAATTCTGAAAATCTTGCTTAGATCTCCTAGTGAATTAGCATCTTATTTAATTATATGATATCAAGTAACTTAACAAATTAAATTAGGTGGATAATATGGTTTAATCAATCACATCTTTATATGACTTATAAATTAATTAAGTGACAACTCTTTGTCCAAACATATCATATATGTTTCATCTAATTACTTTCTTTAATTTTATATGAGCATGAGTGTCTTATTTGAATCATATAAGTTAAGTAAAACCTTATTTCAATATCATTAAACATTTTTTTTATTTGCGACAACTTTAAGTGACTCAACAAATTAAATGAAAATGAAACTTTTATTTTTTACATATAAAATTAAAAGGAAATAAATTATGATATTAACATGTATTTAATATATTAACGAGGGCTTTGTTTTAATAATTAGATATCATACCCGTAATTAAGCATAGGTTGCAAGGGTAGAATCATATTTATGCCCTTTAAAACCCTGATTGTAGGGGTAGAATGGTAATGTTTCCCTTGTATTCTTCTTGATAACAGTAATTAAGGGTGAGTACAAAACTCAAAAACCGATAAAACAATTAAAAAAACTAAACCAAGAAATAAACAGAATTTACCAATTATAAAACAAAAACAAAAAAAAACTGAACTGATTCAACCACCACTTAAAAATAAATACTCAATTTTCTTCAAAGCTCTAACCTTAACCAAAATAACCCCCTCTTTCTCTTCGTTCCCTTCGCCTCTCGTCTCTCCCAAGTCCGAACCCCAAATCAAACCCACAAGTAGCATCCCCAAGGTTTCTATCATCTTTCATCTCCTATATTACACTCTCTTCTCTCTCTTAACTCAAATTAAAACAAACATTCAGATCTTCACAAGTTTTACCATCTTTCAGAATTTCCCGGAAAGATATTTGTTGGTGATAATATTTTCAGCGAACCTCTCTCCCAATTACCAAATCAGAAATTGAACCAACCGCAACAGATATTGATGTGCTCTTGAGCACGAACTCAGCTATCTCTCATCTCTGATCCATGCTCGCTCTATCATCCTTTAACTGTATTCAAATTACCTAGTGTAGAGAAACATTGGTGAAGATGGGCAGGAACCTCACTGGTTACTTTAAATCCTGCCTTTTAAGTTGTTGATCAATACAATGAGATAAAGGATAAGAATGTTTTTTTTGGTTTTATCTGTTTTTGAATAACATAAATCCAATCAAACCAAACTGAAATTAGTTGATTTGAATTGGTTTTGACTTTAAATTAAAAAATAATAATCTCGGTTTAGTAATTTTTTTAAAGTATCTTGATGGTGTTGGTGGATGACACTAGATTAGTAAAAAGAGACATGGCCTTGCGAAATGCAATAAACCAGCCTACAAACTTGGGCTCAAGATGTCCCATCCACACCAAGCTCCCATGGAAAAGCTGGTCGCTACTTTTCATTTTAACTCGGAACGAGATCGATAAATCTTCTTAACTAGTAGTTCTTTAACATGATAGTTCGATGTTAGATGTCATTAGTTCACTGAGCTTAATCCTTTTCTTTTTCTGCTGTAACAAATAATGCAGTCGGTACCTTGGAATAAATGTTAATTGAGGATAAAAATTTAGTTAGGTTATGGTGGAGATGACAATGGCCTCTCCAATAACAAAATGATTGATCATGAACCTATCCCCTACAGTCGGTGAGAATGATAAAGAATTGACAAAAGTTTTGAATTGAGGATGTGTACGTAGTAGGTGCCATATTAAGCAAGCTTCTTTGCACGGCCACTTGAATGACCACCATCTTCCTTTTTTGATCCAGATGCTTCAGGCTTCCTAGCCCAGGCAGGAGCTCTGTCTGGCTCATAACGATAATCATAGAAAAGTTCCTCCCCGGCATTAATTCGTTCTTTGGCGAATATGCCCACTCGGTGATCCCCTGCAACCATTATGACCTACAATGCAATGGTTGAAAGTGAGGAAAAAGTGGAAAAATCTTGAACGTGTTCCAGCTATGTCTTTAGCCACACTATTAATCTTAAATTTATCAGATAGACTGTGAGCCACAGTGGTCAAAGGGGATACCTTAGCGTAGCAATTAGGGTCTGGAGAATGGTTGGCAAACTTTAGTTTGTCACCCTTCCGGTATGCATCAAGAACAAACTGCAAGAAACAAATCTCGGTGTCAGAGAAACAACAAAAGATGATGGTTGAATCCTCGTTTAAGATCTTAAAGCAGCATAACAATTCGTACCTGATCATTGAGATTGAAGAGAAATGATGAATTTTCACGGTCATATATCTTCCCACGCTTATCTGCTTCCCTATGTGAAATCAGCTCACCAGTGTACTCACCCAGGTACTCATGCTTGCCAACACTATTCTGCAGGGGGCACATATTATTCATAAGAGAAAACAAGCAAATAAATCTCTAGGTTTTATCCCAAATGACTTGTGATTAATCTCAAAAACCACATGGGATGAAAAGGATTTAAGAGGACAGTTATCCCTTATTATGCAGTCCATCAGGAATATTACCTTCAAAAAAGCACCCCAGCCTGATACATCAGATCTTCCAAGTAAAACCTATTCATAGAACAAGAAAGATAGAAAATGTAAGCAGCTCGACAAATGCCCCCCATCAAATGTCCGTTGTTTGAAAGCACTGATTTACACCTTGGTTGATGTGGGAATCTAAAAAATACAGAACATCTGATGACGTGGAGCAACCCATTAAGTTAATGGCTGGTTTTAAGAGGATAATATTCCTTAGTTTTGCCTTCTCACATGCTTCATTTTCATCAATTTCATAGACAGTTATGCCTCCACTTCCTAAGTTCACAAACTTTCGATATATGCTATTTTTATTTTGATAAACTCTATACTCTTCCTAGAACACTCTGAGTTTTACAGCCAACACATAACAAGCAGTGTGTAGAGTATGCCATAAATCTGTCTGAAAGAGACCTCATATTTCAGTCCACTAAATTTTATTATCATCTTCCACCTCAGTCAAGCCATAAAGAAAAACTACGTCAATTTCACAAATCTAAGACAGAAGCTGAAAAGCAAGCCAGAAGAGTAATTTCCGCATTATGGGCATTCATGAATACAGTAAGCAGATTTCTATAATGAACAAATAGAAGCATAGTACTGTTTACAAGAGAACTTCACAAATCAACGCACTATCAGATTACTTCAAATGCCAGACAACTAAGAGATATGAAAATTCAAATGTGTGCACCTATCTCTAAATATCAAACAATGAAAGATGATAAAGGATAAAAGTGTCACTACCCTCTGTTGTTGTTTAAGAAGAAGCTTCATATTTCTGCATTCATAATTATCGCCCCTTTGGCTGGGAATACCAAGAGTACCATCACCGCAACTGCAAAAGAAAATTTAAACAGCTCAAATGATAGATAGTAGTGCAAGAAAAGTGAGGAAAAGAATAGATATATTTCAGGCAATTAATAAACAAAACATTATTTTATGAACCCTGTGAAGGATGACTTTTCATAAGTATACCAAATGAAATTAATCTGACAGAAATAATAATAGCATTTTCCCAAGCACAAAGAGGGAAAGAATGTATGGACTTTGAACTAAAATTTGGACCCTTATCGCTTGGAAGTCCAAAGTCTTTGATAAAGGAAAACTCCCAGTTCAGGGCCTGTGGGATACAGCCTCTTGAACAAACAAAAGGGTGACTTTTAGAAGACACAAATACCACCTCTAAATTCTTTGAAACTCAATATATTTTCAGCCGAATCAACCCCATAAAAAAGTCAAAAGTTTGGCAACCTGAAGCAGCTTTATGGAAATCTCAATCCTTTGCAATCCGATCTTGAATATATGTGGAAACAAATTCATTACTTACAAACATGCACTTCATTAATTCCCAAGCACAATTATCAAGAAAAATTTCACAATCTTGTACAGTTATGATAATGTACAGTACACAGACAAAGCTAGGTGAGATAATTAGCCTAGAAATATACAGTTGATGAAAGCATTAACTAAAACAAAAAAAAAAGGAGCGAGTACCAACTCACCTGATCCAACAATTCCTACAAACATCTGGATCACATTCCCTGTCTGCAGCAAAGCATGGACATTGACGACTTCTACATTGACTTTTAGCACAATGACAGCCTCTAAATCGGTTCTTGCAACTCTTAGGACATCTAGAGGAGTAAGTAAAGGTTAGCTAAGAGTATCCATCGAAGCATCAATATGCATACACATGCCCAAACATCTAAATCTAAGGCCCCATATTTGTTTAAGCTGGTAAGGAATGAAGCTCTACAAGAGAAAACTCTAAATTTGAAAGAAGCCCCACAATAAACCAAATTTTATTGAATTCTCATTTCTGAAAAAAATGGGGGATAAACAAAGGGTATACAAACACCATAAATCTTGATGTCAATGAGGTGTTAAAGGAAGGCTCACCTGCAATACTTCTCACAACATGTGCCATTTAGCAAACAAGTGCACTGCTTTCCACAAGCAGTTTGACAACTACATGGATTATACTGACGACAAGGTTGATCTTTTCTTTCAGTTATCCGCTTCCTAAACGAATGGTAAGCAGTAGATTTCCAAGAGTACTTCAAGCGACGAACTTTACTTCTTCTCCTTAAAAATCTTGATCTCCTTCTTGCTTCATTCTTAACCTGATATGCAGTTCAATACCCGGACAAAAAATGAGGGGGGGGGGGGGGGGGTTTGGTTAAGACTCACTCACATGTTAATGAAAGCATAGTCATATACAATAAGCGAAATTCTAACCATTGTTCCATTGAAATCAAACTTGGAGTATCCTTCACCAAGAGTTCCAGCATCACCTGCTTCGCATGCTAGCCTATTCTCAGAGCGAGTCATGTATTGAAAAACCTCCCAGCATGTTTTTAAACCATTTAAAAGGTTCCTAGCAATTAAGCAACTGTCATGGAAAACAAAAACAAACTTCAGACAAAATTGACAAAACAAGAGCAATTCTACTCAGAGCAATATGAAAAAGGTATCAGTAAGATCATTAGAGTGTAATTCTAGGAAGGGTCAGCGGTAAAGGCTGTTCAACACATGGGACCATATATTTCATTCAAACAGTTACATTAGTATTTGTAAAAAAATCAAGGCAAGCAAAATGTAAAATGCAAAATGAGCACATGTATTATGTAGGCACGCATCATAAGAAGTACATGCGTTAGTTTAGAAAAGAATCTTCAAATCTCACTGCAATCACTTTCAGGATAATTCAACCCACCAGTTAGTACAATTCATAAGTGATTACAAGGGAAGAGCCCAGTAGTGGTTATTGTTTATCTATCTCCATTTTATGAAGCACTAATTCTGAACTACTTTTAACTTAAGGAATCTGATCAATCTCTTAAGTCTTAAATAAAAGAAAGCATTATTATGCATTCCTAATTTAACAAAGTTTTCAGTTTCAGTCTTTCATGGATTTAATTCCTTTATGATATCTCTGTACTACTTTCATTTATTAAAACAAATTAGAAGAAAACAAAACATTAACACTGTGAAAATGTAAAACCTATTTACCATAGGTGAATTAAGTAAAGTACCTTCTAACCTAAATGGTCACAGCAAACATGACACATAGTCAAAACCATCACTCTTCTAAAATATAAAAAAATATATATATATTCAACAAACAAGTAAACTGTAACAAAATTAACAAGAATAAACATGAGATGCACCCCCTGACCTGTTCCCACCAAAAATCTCAACACCTTTCTCAAATAGGCCTTTTTCAATAGCTTTCCAAGATCTGTCATCACTTAACTCTTTTTTACATTTATGTTCATCTATGAACTCTTCTTTCCTCAAGGTGTCATCACTGCCAGTCACAGGTGGATTAGCGACCATCTCACTTGATAGACCATCATGAAATTCACCCTGTACTAAGTTGTGGCTGTCCTGATTCATCAATTCTTTCCTCCTAGACCTTGCAATGGTGGGAGATTTTGCATTCTTATGAGACGAACTTGCATCTTCCTTTCCTTTGTGCGAGGTGGATCTACGTTTCAAATCAATTGACAAAAGACCTCCACTAGCAACAGAATCGGAATCAGAAGCCACCATTTTCTTCTGCCTTTTCCGCATGCAACTTAGAACACGTTCAGCCACTCGCTTGCTGTTCCTCTTACAAGTCCCACCTTTCCCCACAAGCATAGACTTGGAAGGTGATATCTGACTAGTGGGAGAGGTGTCCTGATGAGGTCCAATCTCTGAGTCACTGCTCTCTGAAATGTTTTTTGCATTTGATGAAGCACTTTCACTTTGGCAGGACTTCACGTTCCTTCTGGCAGATGAAGCGGAAGTTTTCTTCCTTGATGATATAGGTACCCTAGCACCATCTGATTGACAGATAGAATTTTCTTCAATAACCCCACGCTGAGGAGAAATCCCTGAGGCAATTCTTTCTGACTTCAAAACCTGATATGAGTGAATTTGACGGCACTTAAATACTGTTTTGCCAAATCCTTGTGCAGGGATGTCCAATATAAACAAGTCATATTAATAAATCACCAAACATATACCAATTTGTAGCAGTGTGACCCACATGTTATGTTGTCTTCTGGATAGCTCCATGGAGATTGTTTCTCAGCCTAGAAATATGGCATGTCAACAAAACATGTAAGATTCCAGCTAGATACTAACTTAACAGCTTGATGTCTTACACTTACAAGGAAGATAAGATCCTGCGAACATCCATGTAATCTACAATCAAATACCTACCAACAGGAAACGAGGAAGTTATATAGTAACAGGGGCAGAACAAGAAGAACACAACATTGGAAAGAGTCCAAGAATGATACTTACAAGGCATCTGCGACAAAATAGGTTGTCGAACGAATCCAAAGCAGCTTCAAGATCTTTAACAAGGAAAGAATTCAGTGTTTGTGCTTCAATATCTTTATTCTTAGAATCCTCCACAGCCTTCTCTTCCTTCTTAAGAACCTCAAATCTTGCCTGTATAAGATGTTTGATGGTGTTTCATATCTGTGTAAAGCAAGCAAAAAGCAAATGGGAAACGGCTGGACCAAGCTTACACCATGACCAGTTTTCATTAGATATTATAATAATGGGGAAGACTGGTAGAATAAAAACTATATGGATCCTTCAATCGAAGAAGCAAAGAGATATAAAATAGTCTCACAATGACACGTTCTCCTAATTACTCAAAAGAGCCCTCTCACACAAATGCATACCTTCACTTCACTAGGGCTTCTAGAAAAACAATGAGCTAGTGATTCCACCACTGGATCGGATGAACCAGCTTCTTTGATTGTCATCCTGGCAAAACAAAATTCTTAACCCCCAGAAAAAAAACACCTTTACTCCGGATCCAGTACAAAAGCATATAAAACATAACTAAAAAAGCATGAGGACATAATTTACATTGAATTAGGAGACAATCAAATGTTTGAATATGCAAGGTTTCTGTGACAAGCAGTTCACATAGTTATCCCTGTTCCTTTTTAGCATTTATCGCTAAATTGCATTGAACATATATGAGTTACATTGCAGAACAATAGAAACAACTTGTCAAAAGTCAGTGGCTCAATCAACATACAGCTCATCAATACTCTTGACATGGCTATGAGCATTTATTTTACAGCATTCAGCACCATTAATGCTCCAGATAAAGGTCACAGGCTGTTCTATTCAATGTAAAGGTATATTTTCTTTCTTTAGGATGGGGATAAAGTTTGCAGGGACCTCTCACTCCGAACAAAATTCTTTTCTTGCATTCAAAAGATTTGAATGCAAGACCTTCAGCACCAATCAACCTCATTATTGCATAAAGTTTTAAGGGAAAAAAATAGAATTAATACATCACAATAGATAACATGATTATACCAACCGCAGAATATAATCTTCAGATTCTACAAAATATCTCTTCCCCTCTTCTTCATCAATTATTTCCTCTTCACTGTCACTGCAGATTAGTGCTTCACCCCCATTTTGGTCATAATAAATTCTCCTTCGGCCAACCACTGATTGATCCTCTGTCATTCTTTGATTTCTACACCAAGACCATCATAAATTACTAAACCAAAATCAACACAGCAAATTAGAAATGGGTAAAATGAAGATGATAACTGTAAGATCAAGAACATATTTCGAAACAGAAAGAAAGAGATATTCAAAACTCAAAATCCACAAATGACCAACTACCATTCCAGTAAAACAAAGACTAAATACAGAATAATCTAAACATACCTGTCCAAGAAAACCCATGATGTATAAGGTGGTAATCTATTCACTTCAGGTAGCTTAATAGGCCGTACTGCATTCTTCACTGGAATACTGGAACCCAAAAGAACTGCAGTGGAAGCATGACCATCTTCTTCAGAGCCATGGCTATCCTTATCTACATTAGTCGAGTCAATACCACCATGCATACTGAGTGCATCGTTTTGCCTCTTTGTAAATAAATCTATACTGTTGTCAGTACCGCTAATCCAATTGTTCTTCCTTTCCTTTGACAACTTATCGAGGTGGTTTGTAATGCCAACCAACTTTTGTCTGTTCTCTTCCATCCTTTTCTGAAAGCAAAATAAAAAAAATGTTAAATGAACTGAGTAGCGAATACAGGACCCAAAAGAAAGAATTTCATAGAAATAGAAAATTAGTATGATATCAAAAGAATGTACCATAACATAAACGCATCGGTCAGCTGCAACTTGCTTCTTTAACGATTCAATAACTAATAAAACCTCTTCGCTTGCAAGAGTGGTCTCCTGATTAGACTTTATCATCTATAAAAAAAATTAAAAAAAAAAGCCATCAGTGTCCATTCTAATTACAACCATAAATGGCATCATAAAGTAACTAAAATGGGGAAAATCACTAAAAGCAACCAAAAAAATTTGGAGGTCCAATCACAACCATGAAATATAAATTACCTCAAAATAACCCATTAAAATCTAACAAAAAATGTAAAAATCACTACAGAAACCAAAATATTATTTAAAAAAAAAAAAGGTGGACCGGACTGGAGCTCCAAGGCTAGTGCAGCGACATACATTGCAAGGATTTTACAATATTTTGAATCAAATTTAAGTTTTGAACCACAAATTGTTCAAAAATTACTTACAATCAAAATTATCAATATAAATGCACCAGAAAATTAAGGCTAACACGCGAAATGCATTTATAAATAAGACTCATTCTCTCTGCTGTATTAAGAAATCAACAAGCAAAAGAAAAAATTATAAATAGATAATCGAATGAATCATCGCGACCGAAAACAATGTTCATCAATTGGGAGAGAGAGAGTACCGGAGAGTCCTTAGGAGGCTCCGATCTGGTGATGGAAGCAGACGGCGGCGGCGATGGCGGCGGCGACGCCATTGTTATGATCCGAATCAACAATGAGGATCCGGATCAGAATCCGATTCACAAAAATAATGCCGTCGTTTAAGGGAAAAAATAGAAAAAGAAAAACAAGCTGGAGAGGATTTGGCGGGTCGGCTTGAAACCCTAAAATAAAAATTTGGGGGAGGGTGGATTTTAATTTTGATTTACTTTTTCGGGGTTATTTTGTAATTATACCAATTTATTAATTTCAATGGTTGTTGGGTTTTTTTATTTTTTTTTTTTTTAAAGAAGGAAATGGGAGTAAAATTTCATGGGGGGGAAGGAAACGTGGCAACTTATTTTGAATTTATATACTGTTTTAAAACTTTGCAGTGTTTAAACTTTCAATGTTTTTGGAAGTAATGGGCTGTGATTACTTTCCTTAACAATTAAGAGATTGTTTGCTAAATTC
>Ga0325414_1001423_pt1 | contig 23047 bp, 16 predicted proteins | sample PopdelMetagenome_8_FD_206183 | JGI IMG/M metagenome (GOLD analysis project Ga0325414, IMG submission 206183) | Populus deltoides microbial communities from Bellville, Georgia, United States - Leaf-PdKOR-R3 | ecosystem: Host-associated > Plants > Phyllosphere > Phylloplane/Leaf | place: USA... | reverse complement strand
ATATATATATATAGCAATCAAAAGTTCGATGATCAAATTTGATATAATCAGCAAATAATATGACATTTCTAAATTTTTCACTACTTCTGAAAAGTGTTTTCCGCCCAAAATAAAAGGAAAACACTTTCCTAAAAACCAAGCCAAATTTTCCTTTGACTGGAAAGTGTTTTCCGTTGACTAACTTTTCTAATGACAAACAAACACATGAAAGTCTGGAAAGTGATTTTCCAGAAATCACTTTCCAGAAAACAAATGCAGCCCTAGTGACTCAAATCCTATACCTGGTAGTCAAATCCCCGATTGGTTTTTAATGTTGCATCCAACATCGTGGTGATCTTTAAAAATTAGAAGAAAAAAATTTAATAAATATATGACATCTTGATCTTATAGACAAAAGAACTTGTTTATGGAGTCGTTACTTAATATTATGGTCACTAAAAACTATAATTAGTGTTCAAAAATTCTATAATACAAGTCTGTTTATGTTGAAAGAAGGATATTATCATCTCTAAAATATCATACCTAAGATAAGTTGCATTACTAATTTTGTTACTAATAGTTTGTTATAACATGGTTTGCCTATAGTATTTCTAACTCTAATGTTAATAAATATCGAGTTAATATTCCCAACTCTAACGTCGGTAAATATCAGGATTAATATTTTTTACTCTAATATCAATAAATACTGAGGTTAATATTTCTTACCTTAGTAGTAGTAAATATCAAAAGTCAATATTCATCATTTAGCCACTTACATAAAACAATATTGGGTTAAGTTCTAAAATATACATTAAACTCAAGAATAGCAAAAATAAACATTGAACACTGTAAAGAAGGCTTTGGCTTTTTTATTCTAATATCTTATCAATATTTATTTTAAAAAGTTTTTTTAATATATAGAGAGCTTTAGTGAGTTATTTTTTTGGGACCAGACTTTTAATAAGATTGATAAATTTATTATCAATTCTAAAAATACATGCAAATAAAAATATATATTTCTTATTCCAATGCCAAAAGCACAAATATATATTTTTTTATGTTAAAACACAAAATGATTTTTTTTATGCTAGACATAATTTTTTAACAAAAATAATTTATGCAAAAGACATTTTTAGGCCTTTTTTTTCCATGGCCATAATGCAAATTTTTCAATGGTTAACACACACCATTCTTTTCACTAATTCACTCATACACACTTACAAATATCAACATACAACTTGCACCATAACAAACACAAAATCATCCAAAATTCAGATAACGAGCCCGTTTGGCTCTGCAACTGCGGCTGCGTTTTATTTAAAACGTAGTCGCAGCCGTTTGGTTAAATAAAAATGTGGCATACTGTTCACTGGGTCCCACCTTTTTTCTGCGTTGGAAACGCAGCATTTGCAAAGCATCTATTCCTTGCTTTTTTTGCACTGTTCACGTTAATTGCACTGTTTAATGAACAGTGCAAGAAAATTGCACTGTTCATGTTAAAAATAGTGAACAGTGCAATTCTCTTGCACTGCGTGAATTTTTTTTTTTAATGTGTTAATTTTTTTTGTTATTTTTTTTTTAAAAACTAGTTTAGAGTGAATTTTATACATGATAATATTTTATCTAATTTTATTACACGCTAAAAAATTATGGAAACTGTAGTTCTTGTCAGATAAATTTTGTACGTAATGAAATTGTAGATAGTTTAATAGAACAATAAATTTTTTTATATATATAAAGTATGATTTATTTCATGATGTTACCGCAATAGTTAAATTCACAATATTTAAATTAAAAACCATCAATATTAATTTATATTTTTTAAAATTATTCTATAACCTCAATTTCAAAAACATTCTTAATCAAACACATTAAACTACTTTTTCTTCAACCTTAATTTCAACCACAGTTTTAACCAAACACCTATTTTTTCAAACCAACCACAACTAAAAGTACTTTTTATAAAATAATTTTTTTTAAATCACAACCACAACAGTTATCACAATACCAAACACACTCAACATCTTCTGGAAAGATCGTGAAGGGTCAAGATGAGCTACTGAATTTAATGAGACTATTGAAACAGTATTGACACGTGGAGATTAGGGGCCGCCACGTCTGGTGGCGAGTGAATCGATGCTTTAGCAGCTAGATAAGATGACGATTGGCTGGACCGGGCTGCTCTCCCCTTGTCACTCCTTCACCACGGTTAGGCCGATTTTGTTTCTTCCTTTCTAGATGCCATCGTGTCTGTTGATGTTGGGACTGTTAACAGTGGAGGAAGAATGAGTAGGGACTGTTATGGGTCAGATTAAGTTGCTGGTTCTAATCACTGATGGTGGCTGGAGGTGAAGGAGTGAACGGCGTGGATATTAAAGAAAGGAGCTACAGGCCATGAAGAAAGCTAACTGCGGTGACTGTTGCAGAGGTCTTGGTTGAGATCAGTTGAGAGGAGGCTGGTGATGGACTGTTGAAGATGGTGGAAACCTAGAGGAAGAGGAAGCTACTATTGTGTCTTGACCACCATGGAGGTGGAGAGCTGATGGCTTAATGATGGCAGAAGAGAGAGAGAGAGGGACAGAAATTCCTTTATTGTTGGTGGGTGTTATGGTGACAACGATGAAGATGATGAAGGGGTGCAGTCTCCTCACTTGTTATCGAAGCTCTCTAGTCTCTCCTCACTTGTTATTTTTCATGTAAATATTATTTAATCCATGAGTTTTTAGTAAAATAACCGGTCAATCCCTATAGTTTAAAAAATAGAATCATTCTGTTTGAATCTTTTCTTATAACTGAGTTCTTCCATTAGTTTTCCATGATAATTTAATTATTATTTTACTAAAATATCCTTCATTTCTATTGAAATATCAAATTTTACCTATCACAAACAAAACTCAAAGCATAGGCAATTTGGACATTTACAAAACAAGATCAGCAGTCAAATAACATCTAAAAAACAAGGATTAACTTATAAAATCTCAAGAAACCAGGGACTGAAAAACATCTTGCATCCACAGTCGAGAGAGTAACCAATGATGACGTCATATTGATCCACTCTAAAAAAAAAAAAAAATAGATACAAAGAGAATAGAAATAAAATACTAATAATCACTCCCTAAAATTTCCCACCCTATTCTAGGAAAATGATATAGCATCCAATATTTAGACAAATAGAGAGTGCCCAAAACCCAGGATGCATTTGTCATCCAAAGAATGAATAAATGAAAAGCACTAATTCACAATACTCTTTCGTGGGACGTTTTAAACAAATATGATCGATTGGATTCAGATGAGATAAATATGAAAACACCTAGAACAAAATAAGGAACCTGAAAATCAGGTCTTCATTGTGAGGGAGGGAGAGGCGAGTCTGGCAAGTCATCGACTGGAGGTGGAGGAGATGGCCCGAAGTCGAGATTTGGGTAGACACCTGGTGGCCTTTCCCGGGGTTCGATTGATAACAACTGGCTTGAATCACCCACGACATCAGCCCATCCATAATGAGGTTCAGCCCTTTTTTCAAAAACATGAAATTTTTAAGTTAATCCAATTGTATAAGTGAAATTTACATCTTTAGTGCAAGTACTAAAAAAAGCACATTCTTACTCATAATAGGTTTCTTCGTCCACAACGATATCCCAGCTTTCACTTGTTGTGCTTTTTCCGTATTTGTGAACTTTCCTGTAGGATAAAGAAACATTTGATGATGGTTCCAAATACAGCATGGAGAACAAACTAACATATAAACAGAGTTGCATACCCGTTTCCAAAATGTTCCTCCCCCCACGTCCTGGACCAACCTGAACATGAAGCACAATAAGTTACACCAGACTCCAGAAACTATGTAAATATAGTCAAACATGGACATTTCAATCAGACAACTCGATCCAGTCATTTTGACAAGAACAACTCATGGGCTAAGTTAGTTCCTGTTCCCCTCCTAAATACATGGTAGAATGTCCTATCGAGTCCATTTGTATTCTACCAGTGCACATCAGTGATGCACTGGATTACTTATCTCCACAGTTAAAGCAAAAAGAAGAAAGGAGTTTGAAGCTGTGGTAGAAACTAAATTAGACCTGGTTACAACAAACCTAGCAAGTTAAGAGTTCAAATATGTGAGAGAAGTTAATCTTCCTGGATTGTGAATGTTGGCAGGTTACTGTAAAAGTGAGTTTCCAAATCAATGTATGGGTAATGAGAGTATCCTATGAAGGATGTACTTGAATAAGTTTCTAATAAACAAAGGCAGTGGTCTAAAGTAAAATCAACATAAATAATTAAAGGAGATTAGGTCAGAGGCACATATAACATGAGTAAACACATACGTCCACCAATTGGAGAAACATGCCATGTCTCTCCATGGCGTGAACCTATGCCAGCAAAGAACTTTTCTTCCCACTTGTCTCCCCATTTGGTTCCCAATTCAGTCTCGGCCCATTTATCTGTCCTGAGGAGTGAAACAAGAACACTTAGTGAAACTATTTTCAAGCTCTTCCAATTATGAAGTTAATTGAGACACATGAGGAGTAAAACTTGGTGCAATCTTTCCATTATTCCCAAAGCAGAGTGATAGGTACAAAGAAAGTGCTATTGAAAAATTTAGACCATTTAAGTTTCACATATTTTCTGAGATATTTTTATTGTATCATTGTTCAAAATAATGACCGTTTTCTAAAAGTTTCCAGGGACAGAAACAATTATTCATATATTTGGTTTCAACATATATTTCATGGTAACTGTTCCTCCTACATCTACTGCACCTTCAGCATCTGAAATCCTGAAAATTTCTATACTAATAGTTAGGCTGTGAGTACTTGAGACCTTTCAACTGTTTATAACTGATCTCAAAGCCTCTTTTCTTAAGACATCAATAGATTAGTAATTTGACATGGATTATGACAGATAATGAGTATACAAATGTCCAAAATTATAAGCAAGCTAAAAGCAGATTGAAGTCCAAAGAAAAGATAAGATGGAGAATGGGAAAACCATTTTGTAACAGAGCCTCTTCCATCGTAATGCTCTCCCCACTTCTCCCACCATGACTGCTCATTCAATCTTCCATACTTATTTGCCCCTTTCTCAGTCCAGCCTTTAGCATCATATTTCTCCCACCTGAGTCCAAAATTAAAGCATACTTAAACAAAACAACTAATATTCATCATAATCACTCTGCATGGAATATTAGCTTACCATTTCTCATACCATCCAGCATTTTCAGTGCCCGATTTCGCTTGTTTCTGTGCACTCCTCTCTATTCTTGCAAGATTACTGCAGTAACAAAATAACAAAGTGATTTATAAATGAAAAGTTCAAACCATGATAAACAGAAGACACTCGTTTCATGACCAAAGCTCCATTTTATTTGCATAGGCAGCATGGTAGAAACTATACCTCCATTCATCTTGATGAAGCATCTCTTGCCATGTTTCCCACCACGAATCCCCTTCAGCATTTCTTCCAGATTTCTCCACGCCTAAGAAATATGAACTCGATTGAGGGTGAACACTTCAATATGATTAAACCTCCAACCCGCTAAAATTGAAAATAACCATCCTGTCATGTAAATGATTAGACAAACAATATACCTAGCTCTTTGTATCCTGTCCAGTCACTTTTCTCCCACCACTGTCAAGGAGATCAATAAATCCAATTAAATGCATCCACCTGGGATGATACTTAGTGGGGTTATAAAATCAATGACAAAGTTGAATAAATTGAAAGAAAAAAAAAAAAACAAATCATGACAATTGACTAGTAACATCGAGCTGAACATTTCAGAAAGCTCGCGTCCATAACCTTTATCACCATTCCTACCAGATACTGGAAAAGAAAAGAAGGGAGCAAAGACAAGATGCAACCTTTCATAAGAAATTGCGTCGGCATCATCAACAACCTTTACTACGGTGTAATTCAACTTAAAGGGGGTGATTAGTTATAAAATCAAAACCTTGTGGACGATCAAGTCCTAACTTAATGAATTTTGGATGCTGGGAGTCTGGGACTATAATCACATCGGATAGTACGAAAATGGATGTAAAACTGGTTACCACCTAGAATCTGGATTCAAAATCAGAACAAGTTCATTGCCATCACCCGTAAAAAAAAAAGTAACATCCTGATAACCATTTTATTAATGAACTGGTAAAAAAATTGATTCCGGTACCGATTTCGATTCACTCCCATATCAAATCAGATGCTCAAACAAGCAAAACATCATGTGATTAGGAAACAAAAGAAGAGATTATACCGTTTCTTCCCATTGGGTGGAATCATCATGTGATCGACCACCCATCTTCGTCCATCTACATCTATACCCATTTGCGCCAAGATCCTCTCCACTTTCTCGAAACCAAGTACTTCCATCTTCATTAGTCCCAGTCTCACTAACATTTTCCTTTAACAAGTTGATGCCCATATCTTTCTCATTTGCAATGCCAGTATCTACACAAGCCAATCATTCAGCAAATTGTTCAAAAAACAATTCATTTTGAACTCAACGCAAAACCCAATCCAAGCAGCGTGAAATTACCTCGCTTCGGCGGCGTATCTCGGGACTGTGGACCGGTGTTTCTCGGCGTACATCTCGGATAAAACTTCTCTTGTTTCGTACCAAACCGAGACCTACAGCATTAATTTCAAAAAACAATTAAAAATTAAAAACTCATTATAAAAATTAAGTGAAATGGAAAGTAAAATCAGAGTTGAGTGCAGCGTCATACTGGTGAGAAGGAAAAGGCAATGCAGGAATGGCTTGGAATCGATTTCTATGAGAGCGTTTCTCCTCGGGTTTCTCAACACTATTACCCGACCCGGACGCTCTCCGAACTACTGAGTCAGAGCAGCAGCAACTAATTCGACTCACCCGAACCCCGTTACCGTCGAGGAACAACCTCCCCCTCCGCTTCTTCTTCCTCGAGTCCAACCCATTGCTATAAGCGTGGAACGGAGAACTGCTGAATCGGCTGAGCTTGAAACCGAGGTGAGCCGTAAAACCACTAGAACTCGCCGCCATTAATTACGAAAATGCCATCCAAGAGACAGCAAGAGTGGTTTTTGAAGTGATAGAAGGAGAGAGTGGAAGCTTCGAATTCTAATAAATAAAATAAAATTAGAACAGGAAGAGGCAAAGGAGAGAATTTCGGGGGATTTAAATATAAAAAAAAATTATTGGTGAGACGTTTGCTTGACGAAGGATTTCTAGAGAGAGAGAGAGAGAGAGAGGAGGAGAGATGGGAGCGGTGGGTGGTGGGTGAGAGAGAGAGAGAGATCAGATCGGCAATGGCTGCGAATCCCGGGATTTAATCATACACGTGACTAGACAGGTCCCACCTTTGTGCTTTCTGATCCCTTCTTCCTTTCTCCTTTTTACACCTGTCTCTTCTTCAGCCCCCTCACTTATTTCTTATTTCTTTGTTTTTTTTCTTGAGCCTGTACAAATTATAGTTTTAAATTAACTCAATAATTGGTCGATTCAGTGATCCATTATTAATGTGGTGGATGATAATGATATCATTATTTTTTATTTAAAAATAAATTTAAATAATTTGTTTAAATTTTTTAATATTATTATTTTAAAATTATTAAAAAAAACATTAATCTAATAATCTTTCAAGATAAAAATGCTTTTAAAAAATACCTAAAAAAATCAGTATATTCTCAAACGAGTTTTTAGAAGAAAACATTTTATTTTAAAATGATTTCTTTTTACCAAATCAATATATTTTTAATTTTTTTTTAAATTATAATTTAAATTAACTTTTCAACTCGAGGCCACAGTAAGGTAAGGAAATGTCATGGTGTTTCAAGAATAACTAGTGATATCTTATTATTTATTCTCTATACTATATTTTAAATAAAAAAATTCATGACGTTTCAGAAATAACTAAAAGAATTATGAGTTATGGATTTTATTATTTATCTTATTATTTTATTTATTAATTAAAATAACTAATAAAAGAGGGTACTGTAAAATTCTTCACCACAGCCTATATTTTGAACATGTGGATATAAATGTTAGGTGGTATGCCTAAGGGACAAACCAATACTCAAAAATCTCGAAGAAAAAGAAAACAAAAGGAAAAATTCAATAATACACATCATTATATTGAGAAACGGCAAAGCTTACTCCGAGGATTTTGATTGAGATTTGACTAAGCTGAAGAAGATGGACACAAGACAGTGTAAACACAGAGACAAAAGCTTACTTGATAAACTCCATCGTTCAAATCTTTATCATCTATAGATGAACAGAGAAGAAAAAATTGAAAATTGTATTTTCAAAATTTTGATTTTGTGACAAGATAAGAAAGACGCCTCTACTTGGATTGTTGTTTTCAATCATTTTTGCCTCAATCTTTCTCCGCGGTGAAGAGATTGTACCGTACACAAGAAGAAGATTTTTTTTCAGAGGGGAGAGGGGAAAAAAATCCTAGAGACACGTCTCTGTTTGTTGATCTATGATATTTTTAATAATATAAATGATTTTATAATTAGAGTTTTGATGTTCTTCCAATATTTTTTTTTCATTATGATTTGTGTTAGTTCATTTAATAATTTATTTAAAATATCATATTTTCATTGAGGACAACTTGAAGATGCCACGTATTACACCTATCAAGCTGTATTATATTATTAAAAAAAATTAATTTTTTGGACTTTGGCCCATTTAATGTAATTAATTTCTAGAACATGCTCAAAAACCGTTATTTTTTTATTTAACGGACTTTGATGAAATTAATTTGACATTGCTTGATTGAAAGATCTAAAATTAATTGATGGATTGCTTGATTTTAATGGATTTTGGACTAAATTGGACAAAATCATTGGTCTAAAATGGAACTAAATTGAATCAATTGAAAACAAATTGGATTAAAAATATAAACTAAACGGGTTGAATCAAATTAATCTAACTCATTTGGAGATAATTGGATTGGACCAAGTTGATTTTAATGAAACAAAAGGGACTGAAACAAAGTTACATAAAAAGTTAATTGGTCCTTGGAATATTCCCTCGTTTTCATTTTAGTCTTTGACTCGTTTTGTTTTTAATTTCATTCAATCAGAGTTTTCAATCTTAAATTTTTTTAATTTAGTTTTTTAGTTGATGTTTCCAATAGAGTCTTTTTCGATTTAGTCGTTGGTTTTTAAATTCATGTAATTTCAAACGAAATTGTCTCTTAATCCTCTTTTTTTCAACTACTTCTATAATTAAATAATTTAGACCTTTAAATTTAGCCATTTGTTGCAAATCCATCACTGGTTTAAAAACTTTTACAATTTTAAATAATCTAACTTCTAATATTAATTTTTTATTTAAATTAAACCCTTAATTGATTTCTAACTTGATTATTTGTTTCAAATTCATTATTAAAATTCATATTTCTTTTAAATTTAGCTAAATTAAATCAAATAAAGCTATTTTTCTCAGTTTTCTCTTCAATCCAAACCTCAATTATGATAAGAAAATTCTCAAACTTTATTTCTACATGCAATACTTAATTACTAGTCCAATTTCAACCCTAGCTATATTTTTTATTTTTGTATTTTCTTATTTTTTCAATATTTTTGTATTTCTAATGATTTTCTTTGTTTTTCAACATAAAAAAAAGGAACGAAAGCAACTAAATTTATTGAAAAGACCTAGTTTAGACTTTTCTATTTTTTTGTATTCTTTTTAAAATATGTAAAAAAATAAAAAAATGAATTACGACACATCTTATCCAAATAAAATTAGAATTGCCACTTCATAAAGCAAACGCTTTTTTTTCCCGTTTTCTTCGACATTTTCTTGCATTCTCACCACACATTGGCATGGTGACATGGCTCGCCGTGAAATTTTGATAGTGGATAAGGGCTGAAAGCTAGGCACCTTGCGTGTCATGAAATAAGTGGCAGGAGATGCTTATGGTGACTTAGACCGCCACTTGTCAACATGACATGACATGACATGGTGTGGAAAACTTGGAGCTTTGCCGTTGGACGAGGAAACCAAACGTTTTTAATGCTGACTCGTACCAATTGTGTTCTGGATAAGCTTCATGTCACTTCAGAGGACAACATGTTCAGAAAGGTCTCTGAGGCAGTGAAGAGAACTCTATTTGCGATAGTCGCGGGAGAGAGAACAGAGGATCAATGACAACCATATGTTCGTTTTCGTCTCCTTTTTTCAGGTTTACATTCGTCAGCACAAAAAGGACCACAGCCAACTCACCACTACTCGAAAAGAGGCCCCATCTCCGTCCAATGTGGAAGAGATGACCAATCTCGATAACGAGGCGGAGGAGGAAGAAACCCCACTATGAACCAGCTATACCCAGAATACCTTTCCATAAATCTTGGACCCTAAAGACTGGTTCCTCGAATTCAACGGCTAAGACTCTTCCCAAAAAATGATCATGAAAAAGATTATCAGAGTGTCAATTTTATTCTTCTAATCCATTGAAGAACTCCTGATCTCAAATGATAGATTGATAGATTTATAGATTTTAGATGACCATTCCATTGTTGAAAATAAATTTGTTCCTTTTGCAGAGTTTGTATACATACATGCATGGTAAGATATAGCGTCGAATGAAGCTCTTCCGCATCAACAGCACAACTAGCATCGACACGATGATAAGACTTCAATGTTGCGCTAGAACAGATTCTTGACAGCCACCCATTAGAATTCGCATAGCATAACTGTTTTTTCAATGTAGTTCTAGCCGGCATGTGGTGTTAGTGGAAACCGCCACAAGATGGTTTAACGTGGGGAAATCCGAGATGAATTCATTTTCTGGGGAGATGAGGCTTTACTGATTCTACAACCACCTGCAAGACATGACAGGCAATTTTAATAATTAGACTCTGAACAGATGTCTGAATGAGTTTCTCCATGCCATCTAACTTTCAAAGTGTTGTATTAGTGGGTTTGGTTTATTACACCCTTAGCAAGAGAACATGGACTCTGCAAATGCAATTCAAATTGAAGCTTCTAATAGTAATGCAAGTAACGTTGTGTAGTACTCAAACCAATAATTAACTTGGCAGCCTTGGCCAGGAAGGTGTATGGCTTTTGCAATACGAGACTATGCATCAGTGCTAAAATTATTTTCTCCGAATAAAATGAGTGACACTTTCTAATGTTTCTTGCTATGGTAAATAATTAGTGACCTTACCCTCCCATCATAGGATAAAGATGCAAAAATCCAAGGTTCCCGAGAACTCCAAGCAAGCCCTATTATCACAAGTTACTGGTCAGTTCGAGTTTAAAATTTACAGTTTAAAGATAACATATGGCTTCATTTGTTACCATAGACACTGTCTTCATAGTCATTGAATGAGTACAGCAACGGATCAAGTTTCTGAGTTGGTGACGCAACCACACTGCTAAATACAACCACATTGATGAGATTATCAGGACCAAGAAGAGTGAAAAAGTCAAGTAACACATCTGGTAAACAAATAAGAAAATGACCTTCCAGATGTCAACTCATCACTGGTTGTAGAAGCGAACCACAAATTGACAGTCGAGTCTGTACCACCACTCTGCAAGAACTTACCTCTGATCAGGAAAATGCTAATAAATAACATAGATAGAAGAAATGGTAATTTGTTTTGTTAAAAGCAACAGTCATCCAGACAATGAATGACTTCAAATGGAAGGATATTTCTCCAACTGCCTTATTCATAAGGAATATAATAGATGATACATAACAGCCAAGAAACAGTGATAATTGTGACCAGTGCTTTATACTCGCCATATGCCATAAAAAATGTCCCTTTGAGAAAGCACATTCTTCCCAGAAATAAAAACATTGCACTCAGAAAAGGTTGCTTAACTTTCCACCTATGAACTCAATTGTATTTTGACATTTTTAGACAAAGGGTGCTCTTTAGTGATTAACTCCATGGCAGAAGACATTATGGAAAAAAAGGATGGTGCAAGTGCGCGCGCGCGTGTGTGGAAGGCAGTGGGGATGAGAGAGAGAGAGAGAGAGAGAGAGACCAGAATCAGTCCATCATATTCAGGGTTACATGTGACAGCCCATGTCCTGCCAAAATTTGGAAACAGTGAGAGAATATTATTACACTGGAGGAGGAGCAAATACAAAACATCAAACTTGATTAAATAAGAACATATGATGCACATGCAATAAGATGACCAGAATAGTTCATCAGAACCGTGACATGGAAGAAATGGATTACCAATGTGAATGTCCACGAAGCTCATTTATAGGAACCTTTGGCATTCTAAGATCCCATATGTGTATCCCAGATTCATCCTCTGCAGTAACCTGTAATGATTAATTCATTAATGCCGATAGATCTCAATAGTCAGCGGTATCATTGCCAAAGAACAGCATTATTTAACAAGAATATTTTGACAGATATTGAAGTTCATGGAAGTGTCACGAGAAAGTTAAGGATCTTTGTAACAGAACATTATTCTTTGCATTTGAAGCCAATTTCAATCAGGTCCTTTCCCTTATGCCCTCCTTGGTAGTTTTCTCCACATTTAAACAAATCTCAAAAGGACAATGAAATAGTGTTTACACTTTTGACGCCCTCAAGTGCTCCAAAAAGCTTATTTCCTCAATACTACAGACACATGATTAGATATTGATGCAGTAATGAACTTCTAGAGGTAAACAGAGTTACAGGGTGACACTTACCAGTATATGCATCTTCCTGGTGTCATAGTCGACGTTGCGCACATGGCCACACTCAATAGAACTTGTTTTCCTGTAAACACGTAAATCATATTGTTAACCATGATCGAAATGCATCGTCTAATGACAAGACACCACCCAATTCACAGTTCCAGAAAAACCATTTAAAATTTTGTAAAAAAGAAGAAGTCAGATTCTCAACAACCGATGTAGAGATCTGTGCATAAAGCTAAACTAGAAGGCAACAACCTATTATTCAAATAAATAAATAAATAAATCTTAAAACTCATTCATCTGTGTTAAAGTCTAATAAAAGTTAACGAGGTAAACTCTCCAGCTCAAGACTTGGAATGCTAGTTATAATGAATAGATTTTTAAAAGAAATAGGAAAAGATGTGCAGAACTATCATACTTCATTGTCCGTAAATCCCAAAACTGGACAGAGGATTCACAAGTTGCTGCAACAGCATTCACATCATGTGGATCCCAGGCTCCACCAGATAAGTAATGAAGCATACCTGCTGACTCCTTCGATTGCACCTGGATTTTTCAGTAATATATGAATAAGTATCAGTACAAGAAATCAAGAGTGAATTGTAACAGATTTGCAGATTTCCACTTTACTAGTTTATCTTATCCACAGTCACCATACAACGACAAAATCGTATCTTCCAAAACACCAATTTCCATCATTTTTACATGGAAATAATTGAGTGACTATCTATATCTCATCATAAACACAAACACCAGAAACATAACAATGCTAGATATCCAGTACAACTTCTACCTGGGCTGCTTTTCTCGAACACTCTAAACTCCATAAGAAAAGATTTTCCTCATCAATGCTTATCAACTTATCATTTCTTCCAGATGGCCACCAGAGAATGCTGTTGGGTACCCACATATGGCAAGTAAGACAAAGGCAACCGTGTAAGGATCCAAATATCCACAATTTAAGAACAAAACACAAAAATTCGTCACCATAAAATACACACACACACACACACACACACACAGAATCAAACAAACAAGAGATAGATAAATTAACACTACAAACTCACCAATTAACCTTCCCAACATGTCCATCAAGAGACGCAATCCTTTCCAATTGCGGAGAATTTAACTGGCCATATAACTCAGGAATCTGCCACACCGCGGCTCCAAATGACTCACCTTCAATCACACAGACAGAATCCCATCAACCACACTAATTCAGCTCACATACTAATTCTCTAATTGCAAGATTTAAGGCGCCCGGTGCCGGATTGTTATCTCATGATAAACAAATTACTGATTAAGAATTCCATAATCAAACAAATGCAAGCAGATCGCAGCGAGTGATTTACCGGTAGAGAAAACAGTGGAGAAAATGCGTTGATCAAAAGGACAAGAAGAGAGATCCCAGATCTCATTAGGATGCGAAAACAACCCTTCACATATCAATTCAGTTCCACCTGAAGATAACCTAAGCAAATGCACCTATTCCACATTACAATTTCACTCATTAGATCCAATAAAATAGTCAACAAAACAATCAAAATGTAGCGCACAAGAGATTTGACCTCGTTTTCTTCTCTGAGACTGAGAGTTCCAGTGATAAAGCTGGTGTGATCCGTGTCTGCTTTCACATCTGATATGCACCTTGCCTGGAGGACATTGAATTTATGGAGCGAAATTAGGGTTAAAATTGAAGAGATTTTATGGAAGAGAAGGAATTACGGTTTATAATTTTGACCTGATATTTGAGTCCATAGCCAATGCCTGATGATCCTCCTTGCATTTTTTTTTCCTTCTCGCTTTACTTGAAGATGATGAAGCCAAGATCGAAGCAAAGGTATTGTGTGGAATCTGTTAGTTTTTCTTTTATTTTTCTCTCAATGTTAATGCTGGCCCATTAAGAAGAAAATATTGGTATCTTGATAATTCAAGGCCCATTTGTGATGTTTCGATTGGAAAAGCCCAAATGAAGGTTGGAGAGTATTTTTAATAAAAAAAAAGATATGAATTTAAAGTAAAACCCCATCAAAACCTAGTTTTAAATTGACAAATCATCAAGTCAGACGAGATTTTATAACTAGAGTTATCACTTCCCACCACACATGTTTTGATGACTTGTGAAAGAGAAATTAAAACTCCAGGAATATATAATCCAATCTCCCCTCTCTCCATATGTGGAAACTATCAACTACGGCTTTGGTTAACGATCCTTGTATCCCCTTCAAACGAAAGAGACAAGTCAGAGAATACTTAGAAGAGGAAGAACGCATTCGATGATATTGTAACTGAAGACGTCTTGGTCATGCATTCGATGACGCGCGCTGAATCAGTATCCAAGATCAGAGTTGTGTACATGCGTGCCTTTGTATATTTCTAGTGGGACTGGTTTCCCAGATGGCAGGCAATTTCATCAATTAACTTGACTACCAAAATCTTCAATATTTCTAGTTTTTACAACACTCTCCAACCACCAGCAATGACTGAAGTCCAAAGAAAATATGTTACGCAAAAGAATAAAATAAAAAAAAAAACCTAAGCAATGTACATGGGCGTGACCTATCAGCTTTGCGTTCAGTGATCTCACTTGTAAAACACTAAAATGGCCGGCCTTGAAGAAAAATTACCAAAGGGGCAGAAAGAGAAGGAATACAGTTCTTCTACTGCGACAAACTATTTTTTTTTTCCTTTTTTTTTTGTTTCCCCCTCAGGAAGAGGACTATTTTACAATCTCTCATCAACTGTTGAACAATCAGTGGGGCGTTAACCATCAATCTAGCAGAACTTCAGACTTAAAAGACTCAACTCCGACTCTGTCTTCAGACCCATTTCCTGAATTTCACTGCATTGAGGCTGAACTCTAAAGACTCATGAAAGATCCAATGTGCAACTCAAGGATCACAACTTCTGGATATGATGCTCACAACACCTCAGTCGTAAATAACTCAATAAAAAAGCTGTGTCGTATCTTGTATCTTGATATCGGGGCATTGTTTTCAGAGGGGGCTCTATCCTGGAAGTTTTATATACAGCAGGTCGGGTATAGGCAGCATCATCTTTTAAACATTCAACAGAAGACTTGTTAAGCATGGTGGAGAACCTAAGGTAGCTCTGTCTAGTCTGAAAGAATTTCTTCCAACTCAGGTTCTTCATTGGTCAATTCATCATAATCCATACCGGTTTCATTGAACTGACCTTTCTCTTGAGGACCATCTTGGTCTCCATCATCATCAGGATCAGGCAATTCTGGCTCATCATCAACATTCTGATAGTCACTTGGTATATCATCTCCCAGTGCGTCATACCCCTTCCCATATTTTCTAGGTCCTGAGTTTTTCTTTGCCTTGGCTTCAGAATCTTCACAAATGCAGGTGTGTGGGTTCTCATGAAACTCTCCCCTGCCTGGCCTGACTTCTTTTGGCTCCCCCATGAAGCCCCTCTGGAAAGTACGCATTTTAGAGGCAAATGCTTCCCATGACATGGTAGTTTGGTTCAAGAACAATCTATACAGTTTTTTAGCATTTGGACGAATGGTAGGTTTGTGTCCAAAATATCTCCTGCAATTTGAGAACATCTAAATTAGTCCCCAATGACAGAGAAAAAGTCAAAAAAGAATAGAGAAAAGAGAAGGAAAGGTTAACTACCTCCGTCCAGCTAATATTTTAGCCATATTACCATTGTTGTTGGTAACAAACACATCACTTTCATCACAAACAATGAAGTCAAGTGCAGCCATTCTTGAAGAAAATGAAGAAAATGGTTCCAGCTCCTCCTTGCTGGCTAAAGTCTCTTTTGTATAGAAGTTTGGGAAGAGTGCTTTTAAGGGTGCCAATGTATCTTCCCCATCATACACTTCTCCAGATGCCACGTAAATATGAACATCACTTCCATAACCCAGTGCTCTCAACATAAGGCCAACTTCTTTTGGAGTTAGCGGGCATTTTCCATGCCTCCTTTCCTTATCAGGGTTACTTGCCTGCAAATGTATAAACACATTAGATGCTCCAGATCTGGAGTACAAACATGCATGATGGAAGCCAAACGAATTCACAGGGAAGTGAAAATCACTTAGATTCAGATTCAGCACTAAATCAAATTTTGTGCTCCTTATAGTGACAGTCTTAGAAGGATTTCCAAATGCTTCAGAAATAAATAACTGCAATCACAGAAGAGTACATCACTTGAGCCCTACATGTAAAGTTTTCCACCTCTTCCTTATTGCACCAAGTTCCTTCCTTTCCTTGTCACCTCCACCATAATAGCATCCAGAGAATGCCAGCATATCAGGTTCAAACCTATAGCAAGAAACATTTGGCTGCTTCAGAAAAACTTACCATGCTTGTCCTTAAATTATGCTTCCTGCATTTAGAAGTCATCGATTGGAAATTGAAAATCCAATGAAAATAGGCTTCCCATTATGCATGCATAACCTCCAATCCAGAAATTGAATTTCCATGGCATGGTCAGCAACACACTTGACCTTAGGCCACTCACCCAATCATTAAAATTTAATCAATGCTCTGAAACAGTCATATTCTTATTTACTATTTAACAAGAGTAAAAAAAAGTTAGACATGATTTTATGTATTTAAGTCTCACAAAGCAATCTGTACGCCCTATCAAGCAAGGGTGTGACAGTGTGAATGACTTGATTAAGAGTTTAAGCTGAATAGCTTCAACCATGAGCTCAAAATATGCATGCTACAGGTTTAATCAATAAATCCAGGAAAACTAAAGAAACAAGTTCATATTATCGTGTTAAATGGACATGCATGCTGCAATTAAATAATATAGTGACAACCAGAAGACTGATGCTAAACTGTACAATTAAGATAGTTTCCCAGCCATCACCATTGATCAGATTAGTGGGGCCCACATGGACCTTATACGAGGGTCCACTGGCTCCACTGATCAGGGCAATAGGGGAAACACTTCAAATAGCAGGTTTAGTATTTTTCTAATAAGAAAAATAGCCAGTTTTATCAGAAAATGAATTAGACTACCTCAGGTGCAAGGCAATGAAATGCTTGCTTTTCATCCGCATTCGATGGACCAATTTCTCACCCATTCGAAGAATAGGATCCGTAAACTTTAAAGCATGGTAATTGACTCTACATCTCAACTTTTGCAATTGTGTATCCAACTTATTTGCAAGTCTATAATCAAACTTTGTGAGCTGAATTGCCTGTCACAAAATTAAGTCCAGGAAGTCGTCATTCTTAAAATAAGCAGAAAATTCACCACAGAAAGAAAGTGCATTAAATAAAGGTACATATCCTAATCAACATAGCACCAAAAATATTATAGATCCATAAGGAGTCTCACAAGTATACTACTTAAAACAAACAAAATTATTGCCTTTACAGTTTGATCAAAGTCAGATGTGCTATTGAATTTCCTCTACAATGTCCACACAATTAAAGTCACCACATGAGCATGTCCCCTTAACTTGGATAATGATTCATATGACCTAACAGACAATTTTTATCCTGAACCTCACGGATCTAAAGGCCAGCAATTAGGATGTTATTACCGATTAAACATGACTAATTTCACAAACTATCAGTACAGTTGCAAGACCAGAGATATAAGGAAACAAACAGAACTCTCCCAACTTAATTTTGCATGGCTAGAAATCGTACTATACAAAAAGCAATCAATCAGAAGGTTGCAGAGAAACGAGAGAACTTACATGCCTTTTTAAAAGAACAGGTAATACACGATTTTGATAACATCTCTCACTACACTTCCTTGGAACACGCATATTACGCGGAATCCAAGTTTTCCCTCTCCTTCTTGGGAGAGATTTAATGATTTTGACATCATTTGCCAGAGAAGAAATATACCAATCAACATCAAAAATCTCTGAAAAATCACTGCATTAGAGAAAGTAAAATAACAGTTATCTTATATCACAACACAATTCCCTACTGATAATTGCAAGAAGATCCCAATTAAAGGTTTCAGTTATGCTCATTCAATAACAAACCTTGAATCTTTCCAAAAAGACTTCTGATCTAGCTTTGGAACAACAAGAGTAGCATTCAAAATACGAGCAGCAACAACAGCATCTGTGATCTGCAAACGTGTTTGGTGAAACATCAATGCTAACAGCAAATATTAATCAAAATATGACCTGCAAGTCAGTTGAGAAAACAAACATCCACTTAAGAGTATCACTCAATCCTGATATTGCAGTTAGTGTAAATGAAAATAAATGCCTTACAGAGACTAAGCAACTCAGACTGTTTCCCTAATGCTATATTAATACACGAACATACACAAACATATTTGTAAGGAGGCCTTTCAAGGAATGTCAATCTAGTAATAGCCACTGTTTAAAGTTCACTGATCTCCCTCTACAACTCTCCCAATTTCTCACATCCCTCGAGTCTTTTTTCCTCTGGGATTTTACTGTCTTCTGCCACATTTTTTGGTTCCATCTATTGCTAACCTTCTAAAAACACCCTACGCATTCGAAGTTGGTAACTCAGAGACAACAGCTATCAGAGGATCTAGCATGTGCAAAACACAGCCTCGAAGTGAATGTACGTTTAGTGTAGTGCACTCATGAGTGATTAAGGTGTGGACAAAAAGGAGCTTGTCTTTGGTATGTGATTAGTACGCAAAAATATTAAAAGGAGTGCATTGTTAGTCTAGTATACCCATGAGTGACAGAATGCTCTAAGTTTGTAGGTTTTAAAGCACATGTACTCCTGTCTTGTGTTGGGATTTGTTTGTATAATTGAAAGACTCTCCCCTCTATGAGGCCACCATTTTGCTTCTCTTTTTTCTTAAGAGGTCCAACAAGTACTAAATCAATTAAATAAACCATCATGCGCCTCAAATAAAATGGTGGAAGGCATAACGTTAAAACTAGTGGGCATTACGGCATCATATACCCGGTAAGCAAAAGGCTGCAAACATTCAAGCAAGCTCAGTTACTTGATCAAACTATAAACTGAACCCTTGGAACAGAGGAACAAAAATCTCAAAATAATCAACTCACCCCAGTCCTTTGCTGATTTAAGCCTCCACTGGTAGCAATCAGCAAGTACCGATTGGGATGTGTAATCGCATCAGCATCTACAACATGATCCAAAAAACTCATATTGAAAAAATTAAAAACAAAAACAAAACTCTTAAAAGAAGCCACGTTTAATTTCAATAACCAAAAAAAAAAAAAAACACCGATCACAAAACCCTCAAATGAAGCAACAACTCATCCAATTCTAGTAACTTAAACTGCATTTTATGACTACAAGCAAAAATATTTAAAGGGACCGGGAAAGAACTTTCTCTGCTTAAGAAACGACCAAAAAAGTCTAGAAACTTGAGAAGATAAGCTTACTCGGAAACTTGTTGCTAGCATTACTGCATCCATAGAAATATTTCGAGTTTCTCGAGCTCCAAACATCACGATCCTTCCTCCCTTTTATCTAATACTCAAAACAAAATCAAATTAAGCAAAAAGAAAAATCCAATTAAAATCCATTTATATATATATATAAAACCCTAACCGGTATGTGAAGAACAGGTTCTCCAGGCTTTCCAATCGTATCTTCAACAACATCATTTGCAGTATACATCTGAGTACAAAAGAAAAACAGAGAAACAAGTGAGAAAAGTTCAGAATCGTATATTAATACGTGTAGGTATACGTAGAGAGGAATGCAGTGTACGGTACGGTACAATACCAAGTTCTTATGATGGGGATTGTTAGTATCAATCGGTGCAGGAGCGAGAAATGTGAGAAGACCAAAGAGAATGAGAAGAACTCCGGAAACAGCGGATATTAAAGGCAGAACAGACCGTAAACGTTTGTAGTAGTGGTTGCGCCGCCGGTGAAATGCCATTTTGACGGTGGTGATTTTTTCCCCTCTCTGAGAAAATGGCGTGTAGAGAGAGAAAAGGAAAGGAAAGGCAAAAGTGGATCTGTTAGCCAAGACTCCAGCATTTCCTGAAAGAGTTTATAACAGGAAATTAGTTTTTTATTGGATAGGGACAGGGAGGATTGAGTGCTTTGCATGATGTGTCGTTCGGTTTCAGGAGAGAACGAATTTGATGGAAGAGCAGCATCGTCTAAGGTTGTGTTTGATGGTGTTTTGAGATATAAAAGATAAAAATATAAGATATATTTTTTTATTATTATTATTTGTTTTGAGGGTACATAAATTGGTTTTGAAACTAATTTATTGATAAATATTTTTTTTTTATTTTTTATTTTTATCTTTTCAACTAGATATATTTATGTTGTTGTTGTCTTTATTTCTTTCTCCCGTAATACTAGCAAAATGTAATGTGAGAAATAAAAAAATAAATGAAAACATAAAAATAAATTTATTTAATAGACCATTTTATAGTAAATTTTGAACCTTACAAAGCACGAATTAAAATACAAAGAGAAATAGAAAATGTATATGGCAATTGTTTTTATTTTTTTAATATCACAGGATAATAATTAAATGTTACACAAAAGGTATTAAGCGAAGGAGAAAAAGATATTTCAGGGAAAATCTTGTAAAAATTTGAGGTCTCCATCTTTCGTTTTTCTTGATTAGAGCCCATAATTATATTCCTTGTATAGCATATAGTTATTCAAAAAGTTATATGATTTTTTTAATATAAAAATTATTAAATTTGCCAAGATATTCACTTTGCATCATGTGATAACCCAAAAAATTGCACGAAGAAACATAGGGTGTTTATATATATATATAATCTCTTGAATTATGTGAGTTATGACTGGCTGATTTTTAATAAATTCATAATTTTTTTATATAAAAAAAGAAATAAACATAAGATTTTTAGTTTTTTATATATATAATAACCTCTTCTATAACGCGGATTATGATTAATTCGTGAATTTATTTTATTTTTTGATGGAAAAGGAGAAATTATGTAAGTTTTATATGAATATATAATAGTTCTATTAAATGAGACTAAAAACATGTTAAATACGGAATGGGCTGGGGACTATTTTTAGGTTTGCATTTTTTAAAGGGATGAGGTGTAATTTAGTTGAGGTGTTAACGTAATTGGGCAAGGGCTAATTATTTTCTGATCTTGTGATGAGTGTGCTCCACGTTGATGCCAGAGTGGGGTTTTAGTTGTTCGTGTCCAATTGGCAGGAACAAGAATGTGGTTCCTGCCTGTCTGCACAGTTGCTAGTGAGGAACTAGAATTAGATGGACAACGACAGGTCTCTTGCACGAGACCTGTTGAGGATTTATTGGATTACTGTACATGTTGTCTGAGCTGGCCTAAGCCAATGATTACCTTGACAGCGAATCAAGATCTTTACTGGCTTCAAAAATAAATAAGATAGTGTGAATTATATTCTATAAAATGTAGATTGTTTTTATTTAATAAAATGCCTCGATTACAAAGTAAAAATTGTCTTTATTGGATATTCATAATAAAATATTTTTAAATTCCTTATTTTACCCTAAACTCCATTCACTCTAAGCCAGATCTTGCCCGTGTACGGTAAGTTTTGGCTGGATCTACCTAGTGCCGGTTTAGGGTTGTTTGCTTTAATCAAGGATAAACATGTAGGGCCAGAGACGGGACCCTTAACACTTGAGATGTAACTCTTGAATATATGAGTTTTTTTTTTTTATTAGCACATTAAAAAAATAAAAAATAATACAGCATGAAAATTAAAATTATTTAGAGAAATAACACAATTTTAAAAGTTATATATAATATTTGATGGTTTAATTGAATTAAAACCTTACCCTCCACTTGAAATGCTCGAGTCTTTCCTTTCACCATTGTTGCCCACACTGCTACACTTAAGAGTGTGTTTGATAGTGTGGTAACGGTTGTTTTTTAAATAACTTTTCGTGCTGAAATATATATCATTGATGTTTTTTTATTTTTTAAAAATTATTTTTAACATCAGCACATCAAAACGATTCAAAAGGTACAAACCATACTCAATTTTAACAAAAAAAAAATTAAATTTTAATGAAATATAGTTACAAATACAATTTCAAACAATCTCTATTCAGCTATCTCTTGCAACCACGAAATTTTTTTTATTATTATTTTAATCATCGTGATACCACCACCTCCTTTTCTTTTCATTGCTTTTTCGCAAATGTTGAATGTAACTTGCGGGTTTAAAATATTAAATGCGACTCGTCAAATTATGTTAAATTCCTAAATAAGTATTGAATCATGTTACTTTTCTTCTTCTTTTTTTTACTGTGGTACTTTTTAAAAAAGAAGGAAAAAAACTCGTGAAGATATTTTGTGTACAGCCGGTACAAAAGTGGAAAACCAGCACCGCCTGCCACCTCAGCTTTCCTGGTCCAAAACCCGTACGTACATTTGCCCCTAGGCCTGGACTGCCCCAAGGCTCCAAAGGTCTTACTATTGACAACCCACAAGGCCCAAAAATTAAAATAAAT
>Ga0325414_1001422_pt1 | contig 23048 bp, 14 predicted proteins | sample PopdelMetagenome_8_FD_206183 | JGI IMG/M metagenome (GOLD analysis project Ga0325414, IMG submission 206183) | Populus deltoides microbial communities from Bellville, Georgia, United States - Leaf-PdKOR-R3 | ecosystem: Host-associated > Plants > Phyllosphere > Phylloplane/Leaf | place: USA... | reverse complement strand
TAACCCATAAAACTCAAAATCCAGCCCTATAACCGGGTCACCCCGGGCCAGTTTAATAAGTATGGTTATTACACTTCACCATAAATACGTGATTACAGACAAAATAATTCACTTTCTCTCCCAGCACTCTTCCCCCGTTATACCTAAAAACTACCCGTCAGCCAACAAGAATGGAGAGTTTACCATTCAACTTCTCCAGCCCTCCCACTGATCTCTGCCAAAAATCACCATTATCCCAGCCTTTTTTCATCATTATGTGAACCAAACACCCACAACAGTATTATCCTCTCCACCCAAGACTTCCACAACTCCACCAGCCTTCCCTCACAAAACCATTTTAGCCCCTCCTTGCCATTCTCCACCAGGACCACCACTGCCATTTCTCGTCAATCGAAAGCCATAGTCACCATTGCCCGTTTCATCTCCTCTGCACACAACCATCTGCTTCCTCACCCAAAGCCTGTCATTGCTGCCTCTTTCTCCATAAATACCCACGACAATAGAGCACCAGCCACCACATCTCTCCAAACCAATCACAGTGACCACAGCCAGCAGTCCTCGTACCCATAACTAAGACCTGACGACAAAACCCCTCAGTCAACTCGAAATTGCACTCCAGAATCATCACACAATCAAGCCCGATCCTCTAGCAGCATCAAAGACCTTCGCCGCCGTCACTGAAGACAGCCAATACACCCATCAGCCACACAAAAACTCTAAATCCACCACTGTCCATCAAAGCCTCTTCATCGCTCAACCTTCCTTCACAACAGCTTCACCGCCAACAACCCCCATCTTGGCCGTGAGCTCTCAACATCCACAGTCCCGATCGATTCACCCGAAAAAAAAGAGGGTCTTAGTTCTTTCTCTCTCTCAGCAACTCATCCCAGAGAAATAAAGCAACCATCTCAAAAAGAGAAAGAAACAGTGAGTAGGTGAAGAGAATCGGGGGAAAGGTTGAATGTTGGCACCAATTCCCCTTCAGTCTAGATTGAGAGAAAGCCAGCAAATTTTGAGAAGTTTTTTTAACAAAATAAACCGAAATTTTCACAATTGTTTTAGGGCGCGTGAGCTAGAAGCACGAATTCAATCCAGCAAAGTTAATTGGCCAGCGTGTGAGTTGCACGCGCACCACGTGTCTCGGTGGCATTTTCCAGCGATTTCTCCCGATTATTTTGACATGGATTTTTAGAGTACTCTTCTTAACCTCGGTTTTTCAGGTTACTCTCTTTACACTTTGTTTTTGTTATAGTTGAAAGATCTTGAGTTGAAGTTCACGTAATTTGTTTAAAAGTGTAATTAATATTTTTAGAATTGATGTCTTTATATATATATATCAAGGGATGAATAATAAATTCTTAAAAATAAATAATTGATCCTTCACAGTAACAATTAATCAAATTTTAAATACTTTATAGTATTTTTGTTTAAATATAAGATTTTCTTTTGATTTCTATTGTAAATTTTAATATATACTTAATATGCATTTTAGGATTTTGTTTTGATCTCAATTGCTGAATTATCTTGATGGTATAAAATTGCATGCATGCAATCTATACTAAATCTAAAACGATAATTTAAAAAACATAAAAGATATCAAATATTAATAAATTAAAAAACAAATTAAGCATGGTGGGACTGCACCACACTCAAATTTGTTTTCATGGTATGGAATTTCAAATGCCAAACCCACGTATTGAGCGCCAAAGCTAGGCATCATGTCTCAGAGTACATGAAAATGGAAAAGAAAGAAGAGCACGCACAACATTATTCAGCGGCAACAGGAGCGACAAGGAGGCGTAGCTGCTGCTCATCTACTGGAGCAGCACGTCATGGCAGCAAAGGAAAGTGGTGAATTTCTCCATGGAGCGGTTGCACTCGGGGCATTTCAAGGTCTCGGGGATCCTACCAGCAGTCATTGGGAACTCAAAGCGGGAGCAAGGATGAACAATGTCATGAAGATTTTCATGGTGCTCTTGGAAGGCCAAATCAAAACCCTTAACTGGCACTTGCTCCTTCCATAAGTCATACTCGACCAATGTTGGCAAAACTGTGGTGCCATGGCCATTGACGACAACACTAGACCCCTTGCTAAGCACTGCCCATCCACCTTCTCTGTCGTAGCTAAGTAACTTCTTGATTGCTTGCATCATAGGATCATGCTCGTCAACCTTGCCTAGCTGAATCTTGGAGAAGAGCATGCTCTCTAGCCTGGTCCAGAAGAACCATATCATGGTAAGGTCTTGCCAGGCGTAACTGAGCTTCTCCACATTAATTGTCCCCATGACTCGCCGGATTTGCTCCCTCTTTCTGCTCTTCCCCACATAAACCATCTCAAGGGGAATGCGGGCTGCCTGAGCAACAGCACGTGCTGTGTTCGTGAACTTCCTCACCCATTCAACATCGTCCCCTCCGTACATGAAAATGTACTTCTCTTCCTTAATCTGATTGTCATAAAAATGTTGCAGCAATTGTAAAGAGCATACTATAAATACCAACAATGTATGTATGTTTTATTGATTTTATAAGGAATTTACCCAATTAAGAATCACTGGGTCGATGCCATCAACCAGAAGCTCCAGCCTCCATGTCTCTTCCCTCCACAAAGATTCCTCTCTCAAGCTGGTGAAAGGGAAGGCATTGCTTCCCCAAATCCACATCATGTGGAGTGCATTTGGGCTAACCACCTTTCCTTGAGGGTCAAGCACCACAAGAATAGGCTTGTTCCTGAAGTGCCACACCTCCTTGATGAACCTAATGGCTGCCTTATCAATCAATGAAGGATGGTACACTGTGTACCATGGCATTGAATTCTGCAAGCTCTCAAATTTTTCTTTCAGTGGATCAGTCCATTGAACTGAATGGTCTGTAATTGGGATCCAGACCAGGTCATACTGACTATCCAGCCTAGTTCCGTGGTGACTGGATTCATTGTATATCTGTTCAAGAATCGCAAGCTCATCATTCGAAATGTCGAGGCCAGATATGAGCAGTAGCACGTTCTTCCTTCTCAATACATCAAGATGGACCTGTTAAATTTCAAAGTACAGAAATATTTTGCATTAGCTTGATAACATTTTAGTACTACATATATAATTAGATGAGATGGTAAAGGAGCAAACCCTTCTCTTATTAGAGCCATCTATCAGTGGTTGAATATCATCCTTGGCGTAAATCAGGGCCTTGAGGACCTTCATGTTGTCAATGTGAATCATTTCAAAGAGATTCAGAAGCGTTTGATAGGCTTCGACATTCCTCTTTTCATCTGCATCAAACACCAATAAATTTATAAGCGTACTCGATTATTTGAACATCAATTTCCTGTTTTCTTATTACTAATCCAACACAGTTTAATACAAAGGTTGCTAAGGTTCAGACCTATGTATTGGTAGCAAGTAGCCAATTGCTTCCTCAGATGCTCAAGTATGTTGCTGAGTTTGTGAGCCAAGGTGGATAGCTCCCATGCCTTAGTGGTTGATATTGAAAACCTGAAACAGGTGAAAGAGATTATTACAAGGAATACAAGATGTAAAACATGGCTTGATAAAGATAGCGAGTAGAAAAGCATACTCATATCCCATGGTAGTGAGGCTGGTAATCTGAGCCGCACAAGCCAGAACACTCCTTACGGTCCAGTAGACAGCAGTAGGGACATGGGCCATGGCTGCGGACAACGCTGACACTTCATGGGAAATGTAAGTTGGTGGTAAATCCTTGAACTCAACCACGCATCTAGTCACGTCCATCATAACCTTGATCAGATTGTTAAGGGCATCGAAACGAGGTTTCAAGGGCCCTGAGTGTTCCAGGATGTTAGGCAATTGCTTGAGAATTGCCATGGATTTGGCAAGCTGATTTGAAGAGTAAATCTGGGCAAGCAGCCAAAACTCTCCATAATTCAAAGCAAAAGCTGCCAAGGTCAGAACCAGTTTGGCATCCCAGGAATAGCTTGCTAGCATGTTGAAAAGTTCGACAGTTGTTGCGTGCCCGTCTGCCCCACCCTTATAGGCAATCTGCAAAGAGGTGGAAAATAATTAAAACTTCCACAAATCCGTTAGGCTATTAATGCCTATAATATCATATTAAAATTGAAGCATATTGAATAACCTCGCAGGAAATTCTGTCAATAGTATACGAAAGCGAATCGAGCATGACAGCGAAATTGGCATGGTTGGTCTTGTCCTCCGATTCAGCATGGGCTTGGGAAGTCTGCATTAATTATATCACAGTGATTATAGATATATTTAAAAAAAAAAAAACAGAGTTAAGTTAATATACATTTCGAGTTTGCATCAAATTAAATTTGTTAGATGATTCAGACTTTATATTTTGTTAAAACTGACAGTGTATGAACAGGTTTCCGAGGATACCGTTAGAGAGGTATCGGTTTGCAGGGTGGCTCGTTTGAGGATGTCTTCAACAAGGTGAAGAAGAGGCTTAACATCAACCTCTCGGCCATCAGGAGCATGAGTTTCTGCAATTTGTTTCATCATCACATTGTCATCAGACATCGTAATCATGCTGCGGTCACTCCTGATCAGTTGCTGGTTCATCGCAGATGCTGAGGGGGCAGGGAGCCTGAGCGGGAGACCTGATGCCATGTTGAGCTGATAGGTAAGCTAAGGGTAAAGGCTCAGAAGTAGAGAAGATTGGCTTGTGTGTCTTTGCTGCATATTTGGCAGCCCATTTATACCATCGCAAATGGAATAAAGCTCAATTAAATCAACTTCCTTGCTTCCATGGTAGTCAAGATCTTGTGAACGTTAAAGAGAAGGAAGGCTATGCTTTTGTGGCCCCTCTGTCTGTCCCACTTCCTCCTTACTTTATAGAACATGGATTTTACCGTACAAACCTGATTCTGCAATACGCTACAATGAAACCTTTTCTTTCTTCTGTATTTTCTAGCAATTTGGGACCTCGATTCTAAATTTCCTCCACATGAATAATTAATCAACACAATCTAGTAGGGTTGAAGCTTTCTTGGTGGATTTAATGGCATGTATATTTAACCCCCTAAATTGTTCGGGTTGTGGCAAAGGAAAGCATGGACTCCAAATTTGAATTATTATTTCTTCAATCTATTATTTATTGAATAAATTATGGCCAGCAGTTAAGATCAGAATTATTAAACCCGGTCCTGTATAAGATCCGGGTTCTGAGTTTTGATTAGATTACCGGATTACCCGGGTTAATTCTATTTTTTAAAAATCAAAACGATGTTATTTTAGTAAAATAACAAAAAAAAAGTTAACGGGTTGCAACTTGGGTCGTCGGGTTACCTCAGGCTTTGACTTTTTTTATTTTTTCTTAAACTCGGCCCGGTTTCAGTCTGGAATCGACCGGATCCCGGATCGACCTGTCGAACCGAGCTGGATTTCTAAACTATGATTAAGATTGAGAGTCAGAAACCAAGTCGTTTTAAAGCAATTTGATTTTTTTTATAAATTAAAAGAAAAAAACTAGAAACAACAAACATGTAACGATGCATCATTCAAAGTTGTCCTTTAATTAATGTGAAGAGGGAGGGAGGGAGCATCTATTCAAGAATTTTCTTCTAAAGTTTTCCGAATTGTTAAGAGAATAAGATCAAATGAGGCGACTTTTTCTTCTTTCTATTTTTTATATTTATCTTTATATTTACTTCTTAAGAAAAAAATCGCATTCTTTTAAAACGGTGTCATATATAGCATTTAGATCAATTATTTAACCGATAATTTTAAGGGTCAAATATCACGATAGACTTTAATTTATTCAATATATATATATATATGTTTGAGGATTATTAACAATATCACGATAGACTTTAACGGTGTCATATCATTGGGTCCATTTTTCTTACTTACCATTTTATTCTTAACAAAAGATTATTAAAAATTATTATTGAATACAAAGACTAATTATATAAAATTAACTCATAATTAAAGAATAAAGATAAGATTAAATCCGTGTTGAGACTAACTAAAGAGTAATTTAGATGCTTGCTGCCAACACTTTTGATGGAAGAGATGTTCCAAAGAGGAACGTAATTGTCGAGTTGTTTGGTGCGTGACAATAATTAATAATTAATAATTAATACCTTCCTTTCTTTAGGGGTGCTAATGACTGAGAATTTTATTCTGTGTTTTTTTAAGGAGACAAAGAGTGAACATATAAAGAGTTGGATATTATTCTTTGCTTTCTTTAGGAGCTGAACTATAAATCTGGTTTAGAAGAAAAGCAAATCTAGCACAAATTAAATATGCTTGGTGGTACAAGTGTTCATCATCATTGTAGACGACGACGTTAATCCATGAAAAGACTAGGCTTTGTTGATTCATATATCAGAATGCTTTTTGTTCAGATCCAATCAGAGGACTGGAGATTACTTTTCCGGCATCTCAACCTCGGATATGCATATGTTGATATAACTGATGGATCCGTATATTTTGGTATTATAAAGTATGAATTTTAAGCCTATGTTCTTGTTTAGAAGAAGTTTCAAAGCTACAGTGGAGCTCAAATGACCGTAGATCTCATGAGCTACCAGACCCATCATTGTTGATCGTGGCTACAAGTCAACCTCAAGTGGTAATAGATCTAGCAAGCTACCACACCTAATGCTCTTTGGCTCAGCAATGTGGCGAGCCCAAACGAAGAAGGATTTCTGGCAAGTAATCATACTCATTGCCCTAGGGCTTGGCTGTATGTCAAGTCTAATTGAACATGGGTCTAGCGTATTACCACATCCAAAGTTCTTGAGTTTGGCTACGTGTTAATCCAAATGAACTTGGATCTAGCTCGTTGCCATACCCATTTGACTATAGGCTTGGCAGTGCACCAAGTACAAAGGGCTAAAGTCCTGGAGATCTTTATAGGCTCTATGTGAGGTCAAAAGGCTTTATTTGCTTATTCTTATGACTTTAACATAAAACGTTAATGTCATGAATATTTTTCTCTCGTCATGTTAATATTAATGTTAGGGATATCCCATCTCATATTAATGCTTATATAAGGGATATTTATCCCTCATTAATGCATTGTAAATGATATTTATCTTTCATTAATGCTATTAGGATAATTAAAATTCATCATCTCCTCTTCACAAAAGAACAAGACTCATATGTTATGAATACGCTCAGAATCATACGGGTAAAGGGTTCACAATCTTTATTCTCTATATATAAAAAAATACTTTCTTAATTTTATATCATTTATCATATCAAAACTAAAAACAAACACTCTGTGTTCATTCACTCATTTATCGTAACCATTTGTTTCAAGGTTACAAACTTTATCATTCGATAGTCCCCAAATCCCACCAAATATGACTATTTTGCTGGTGACAGACTTTTTATAACAAGCTACATGTTTCATAAATAATAAAGGATCAACTATCTTGCTAGAACCTAGATTAATTCATAATCTAACTACTAAAGAATCTATTCTTAAACACTTTAGATTTTTTAACATCATCATTTTCACCCTTCTTAAAAAAATCAAAGCCTTGGCATTGGGGATATTTATATCTTTTTACATGAACCATTTGTCATTAAAGAATTTAACAGGGGTATATATGTCTTTTTTCTTTTTTAAACATAGTAAAATTACTCGATTACCCTCCAAGTCAAACTTTTAAAACTAATAGGGAAGGTTATCCAAGTCTTTTCATGTTTTGAAATGTAGTGAAGTGAATACTTTGCCCCTTAAACAAAAAAAAATGCTTTAAAGGGTCTTTTCACCATTTGGTTTTTGTTATTACTAGTTTCATGAAGGGCAACATGATATTTTTGTATAAATTAAATGTATTTAAATTAGAAAAAGTGAAGTCGCATGTGGCTAAAGTACTAGCACACAGGAGGCGCCTTCTAGCCACCAAAAATGACTTTTTACCATATCATTAGAAGTATCATCATATTATCTTCCTAATGGTGTAGTGAATGGTGGCGATGGTGGAAAGGTTTGTTATTAGTGGGCTTTTCTTTTTCTTTTTTTTCTCTCTTCCCAAAAAAATCCTCGCTTATTCCTCTTTGTTGTTGGTATTTAAACTTTAATCTATATTCTTTCGAATTCAATTTTTTTTAGTTTTGAATCTTTTGTAGAATATATATATGTGTGTGTGTTTTCAATTCAATCCCAATTTGTCATATGTTATTTTTTTCAATTTAGTCCCTATTCTTTTGATTTTTTTGGGTCTTTTGTCGAATTCATTTTTCTTTTCAATTTCACCCTTAAATAAAAAAAAATGTTTGCATTTCTTATTTCAATTTTAATCCTTATTCTTTTGATTTTTTAATCCTTTTATTCAACGAATTTTTCTTTTTAATTTTACCCTTCAATCAAAGATTAAATTTATCTAGTGTTTCAATTTTAATCCTTATTTTTTTAATTGCAAATTTTTTATTTTGAATTTTGTACAATTAAAATTATTTTTTCAATTTCTTCCTTCATCATTTAATTTATTGAGATTTGAGTTTTATGGTTTTTTCAAATAAGATATTTTTGGTTTAATGACTCAGGTCACGTGTTTTAAAAGTTAATAAGGATTGAAATTGGTTTGATTTTCAAATGAGCTTTATGATTTTCATCATTTTCTTTTCTATCAGTTTATCTTGATCTCATAACTTAGATTACGGATTTGGCAAGATTACCCGAATTGGCTCGATCATGATTACCGAGGTTATAGGTTTATCGTGCTAACTCGGGTTGACTCGGATTTTTTTCATAGGTTATTGTGATCACTTTTTTTTAGTTTGGTCCATTTGCTATCATTGTTTTTTTATCGTCTAATTAAAATAAAACCAACTTAATTCTAGACTTAAGTTGTGGATTTTTCTTTCTTTTTTGAAACATGTTTGAAACACCTAAACATTATTTTTATGAAAGAAAAAAAACAAATTTGAACTTACCAGACAACTCGGGTCCATAACTAGTCTCAATTCTAAAACATCTATGATACATATATGAGAGATAGATCAAATTGATTTTTTTTTTAATTTTTTATGTATTATATAAAATTTTATTTGGAAAGTTAAATATTATATCATTGATCCTGATATTGAATTTATTTTCATTATTATTATTACAGTTTATAAATGATAAATAACTGTTTGAAATATTGAAGTAGGGTTATGTTTAGTTAATTTTTATTTTTTTTTCTCTTAACTCATAAGACTTAAGATTATATTTGGTTTTATTTTTCTTTAATAAATCACAAATTTATCATCAAAACTTATCTTTAATTGTACTCCTCACTTTTTTTTATTACCATGTTATCCCATATCTATGATGTCGTATCTCCCATGTATTTGAAATTGAATTTATTTATTTTTATCATATTCTCACATGTCCCATACATATAAACATATGATATTTTTTTTTTTTGGAACATTCATGTTTCCTACAAATCAAAATACTTAGATGTTATTATATCATTGATCAAACCTCTTTTTTTTTATATATAGTATTCGAGAAACATTTTGAATAATTATTCCACAGCTGCCTACAAAAATGCTTACAAAGCAAAAACAAATAATAAAAAAAAAAAAACGCAAGAGAAGAGTGACATCTACCAAACCCACTTGAGCGAGTGGAAGCAGGAAAGAATTATCCTTTGCGACGAGACATTCAAGAAAAGGTGAGGAAGGGGGTTGAACAGTATGAATCAGGAAAGATGAACAGTGAATTACCGCCTGTCTTCGAAGAAGTTGATGAAGAGACGTCTAGGCTCCCACAAATTATTACACCAGGTGTCCATTCAAAGAAACAGAAGAAATCAAAATCAACAGAAAAAAAAAAAAACAATGACAGAAAAGAAATTAAAACAAAGACAATTAATGAACTTGGAGAACTTACCAGTGAGGTAAGTTGATAGAAACATGCAATTAGGTCAACAAGAGGAAGACTTCACCTGAATTGAAAAATGAAACCCCAAATCCTCCTATTCCCAGAACATGAATGTGCGAATTGAAACCCACAGAAGACCACAGCACCAACAAAAATGGATGACAATGAAATTTGGATGAAAACCCACCATGACAACCCAAAAAGAAAATGAAACAATGATACTGGATATTAATTGAAGTTGTTAAGATATATATATATATATATTAATTATGTTCGGATGTTCTCATAAACTAAGGCACGAGAGATACCTAGAACTAATAAATAGGTGTTTATCTGATGATATGTATATTGAACTAACCCGTATAAGAATTCTATACGGAAAGATCACCTGTGTATATGGACAAGTTCACATGATGGTTGTGTAAGTAATCTTTAAACTTAAGATCACTGAGTTATCTTATATAAAGAGTAGTATGCTTTGATCTGGTTACACGTTGTCATAATCAATGGTAACAAAATGGAAAATATTGGATATAACACAAACTATATAAATGTATTTTAATAATCAACGAAGGATTCATCACCCTAAGTGAATTAGTAAAAATATTTCATATGTTCTTAAATAGTATTGATTGTAAATCCTTGTACAAGGTAGAATGAAATTTGAAAAAAGTTTCTTAATAAAAAAAAAAGAAAATCATTGAGGAACTCGCAAATAGAAAAAAAACATTGGGTTTTTTTATCAAGGGCTTGAAATAAAAAAGGACACTGGTATCTTGATTCTTATAGAAAGTTTGATATGTAGCACATTAAGGAACTCGTAAATAAATATATTTCAGAAAAGCCAATTAGGTGTTTGATTAAAGATTTAGAGTGAAAAAAAAAAACTTAAAAAGATTTATTGTCAACTTTTAAGAGTGCAGGTCTCTAATAGCATAACACAGGTTAGAAAGCAAAAGAGGATGAAATGATATAAGGGAGTGAAAGTGATCATAAACCTATAAAGATCCTCAAACACCATTTGAACCTGTGAATTCCTTTTCTTTAATAGACATGAAACTCAGCCTTCATTACGTGTCTTGAAAAGTCATTTCTAATCAAGCAAGCGAGAAAGACTAATAAATACGCTCTCAAAATGTAAAGAATCATCCACGAGAGTCATGATAAAGTGAATAACTATTTGTCTTCGTTGAGAAAATTCAAACACAAGATTTCAAACAAATATTTGATCCTTTTTGAACCCAATGCAAAATGGGTCATCTTCTAAACCAATCACCATGATCAAATACTTTTCTTCAAAGACTAATACAAATCATGAGAATTGCACGAACATTGTTATTTGACATGACACTGAAAAATCCCAAGCTTTCAAAAAGACAATAAATCTTATGAAATCCTTGTTAGGGAAAATACCCTAAAATAAAATCAAAATATGTGTAACGTATATTTGAGAAAACCACATGAAAAATAAAATTGTCATAAGACAATGAGTTCTAATGCATTCCCAATTAGGACAGTATTCATCATGGCCTAAATACTTATAAAACGAAGAATGATAATAAGGTATCTCCATGCTCAAGATTTGAAAGTAACTCGCATGAACTTGCTTGGGTAAAATGGGAAGATGAGCCAACAAAAGTGACCACCTCAGAAATTACAACCCTCAACAATTAAAAGAAGAAATTGTGAAGAAATGAGGTTTCAAAAGGCATGCATTGCATATGGTTTAACCTCAACTTTAAAATAGTGTTAGTGTAAGATTCATCAATCAAGAGGAAAGATAGTGAACTCTGCATGGGTGAATAGAAGTCGAGAAATGACAAAGAAATCTCATCCATATGATGTAGATAATTAAGATCATAAGACAAAGCACTCATTTTGAGAGTTTATCCTTGGAGGGTATTTTATTTTGATTTTTTTTAGTAAATTTTTGAAGGATTTTGATGAAGATCCTAGTTTGAATTTTAAAATGGGCAAATTGCCCGTGAAAATAGACAAATTTTAAGAAAGCATGAATGTTTGCTGAAGTTCTTTTTGGAATTTAAAAATGGTAGGTAGCCTGTGAAAATAGGCCAACTTTTAAATTTTAAAATGGGCAGGTTGCAAGTAAAAATAAACTCATTTCAAGGAAGCATGTGCGCTTGCTGGAGTTTTTTTTAGAATTTGAAAAGGGCAGGTCACTCATGAAAATAAACTAATTTTAGAAAAGTATGAATGCTTGCTGAAGTTCTTTTTAGAATTTGAAAAGGGTGGGTCGCCCATGAAAGTAGGCTGACTTTTGAATTTCAAAATAGATAGGTCACCTGTAAAAATAAAATAATTTCAGGGAAGCATGGACACTTGCTGAAGTTCTTATTAAAATTTGAAAAGGTTAGGTCGCTCATGAAAATAAACCAATTTAAAAAAAAGTGCTAGTTAGGTGACTTACGTTATGCCACGGGCGAACTTTTTATTTTAATAAAAGATATAAAAAAAAATCTAAGATTCATAAGTGTTGGGTCTACCTACAATGCTAGATCCAAGAGCATCAAGTTTGGTTGCAACATCATACCGAATAATAATATTTATATTATTAAAAATAATATTTAACTTGTCTGTCTAAATTCTTATATTTTTTAATCTTTTCAAAAATGATAGTTTTACTTCAATAGTAATAATAGTATTTTTTAAAAAAAATTGTTAATGATAATAATAATAATAATAATAATAATAATAATAATAATTTTCAAATTTATTAATAATATTAATTACAATAAAAAATCATAATATTTATAATACAAATAATAATATTTTTAATCATAATACTGATCCAGGACCCAAGAACGTTGGGTCCTGATGCATAACCCATTAGAATTGGGTCCCGACACAGGACCCAATGCAATATGGTGTTGCCTCTGAAGCATCTAAGAGAATTATAATAAAAAATAATATTTATATCACAAATAATAATACTTCTTATATTAATAATTGGAATTATAATAAAAATAATAATATTTATAATACAAATAATTTTATTAAGAAACCCAATAATATTTATAACACAAATAATAATATTTTTTATATTAATATTTAGAATTATAATAAAAATAATAATATTTATAACACAAATAATATTATTTTTTATATGAAAACTTTGAATTATAAGAAAAATAATAATATTTATAACACCAATAATTATATTTTTTTTATATTAATACTTAGAATTATAATAAAAATAATAATATTTATAACATGAACCATTATATTAAGAAACCCGAGAATATTTATAACACAAATTATAATATTTTTATATTAATACTTAGAATTGTAATAAAAATAATTATATTTATAATGCAAATAATTATATTTTTTTATGAATACGTTGAATTATATTTTTAATCTTTAAAAAAATAATAGTTTTTCTTCAATGGTAATAATAATATTTTTTAAATTTATTAATGATGATGATGATGATGATGATGATGATGATGATGATAATAATAATAATAATTTATTAATTATTTTATTAATAATATTCATTATAATAAAAATAATATTATGTATAATACAAATAATAATATTTTTAATTATAGTAAAAATATTAATATTTATAAGATAAATGATAATATTTTTAATAATAACAACAACAACAACAACAATAACACAAATAATACTATTTTTAATATTAATACTTTCAATTATTATAAAAATAATAATATTTATAATACAAATATTACTATTTTTAAAATGAATACTTTTAATTATAATAATCATAATAATATTGATAACATAAATAATTATATTTATAAATCCAAGGACATTGGATCCTGCCTCTGACCTCATTTTGCTTGAGTCCTCTATTATGAGACTCAAGACCCAAAGGAAATGGGTCTGTGATGTAGGACCTAAGAGCATTGGATCTTGAGATAGGACCAAAGCCAATTGCCTCTAGACTTAGGATTCAAGAGACTTGGCTCTTGACAAAGGACCTAAGGCTAGTTGGTTTTGCGTCTGGAGCACCCAAGAGAATTATAATAAAAATAATAATATTTATACCATAAATAATAATATTTTTTTTATTAATACTTTGAATTATAATAAAAATAATAATATTTATAACACAAATAATTATATTTAGAAATCCAAGAATATTTATAACACAAATAATTATATTAAGAATTCCAAGAATATTTATAGCAAAAATAATAATATTTTTTATATTAACACTTTAAAATATAATAAAAATAATAATATTTATAACACAAATAATAATATTTTTGAAATGAATATTTAGAATTATAATAAAAATAACAATATTTATAACACAAATAATTATATTAAGAATTTCAAGAATATTTATAACACAAATAATAATATTTTTTATAATAATACTTTGAATTATAATAAAAATAATAATAATTATAACACAAATAATAATATTTTTGATATGAATACTTTGAATTATAAGAAAAATAATAATATTTATAACACAAATAATTATTTATAACACAAATAATAAGACCAAAGAGACTTGGGTCCTGACATAGGACCTAGGGGAAATGGGTCCTAATGTAGGACTCATGATCATTGGGTCCTGACGCAAGACCCAGGCTACAAATCAATTTTTTGAAGTCAATTTGAGTGTTATTTGAAGAAATTAAAGTTTAAGGATTCAAATTGGACTTTGGAAAGTTTAATTGGTCAAATCTTGGGCTTAATTATGAAAAACAACAAAGTTTAATAGCCAATTAGGGGTTTGATTGAAGAAACTCAAAACCAAGGACCAAATCATAAAATGTGCAAGACTTCAAGTACTGAAATCGATCAAATCATGGGCCAAATTGAAGAAAATTGAAAGTTTAATGGTCAATTAAGGATCCAAATGCATAAATAAAAAACCAAGAACTAGGATGAAAGTAGGGCTAAACTTTGAGGCTGATAATTGAGTTTGACATGGATGAAATTGCATGAAATTAAAAGTTTGAGAGGTAATTATGGGTTCAATTAAAAGCAATTGGAAGAATTGAGAATAAAATGAAATCTAATTAGATTCTAAATTAAAAACTCTAATTTCTATGGGTTTCACCCACTGTTCATCTCCTTCATTTGTAGCTTGGGATGATTGGGTTGGCATTATTCAAGAGCTTGTTGTAGAGTTTTAGACATCTAAAAGGTATGAGGTTTTTTTTGCAATGGAAAAAGATATCCCCTCTACAACTTTATTTCCATAAAATTGAACGTTCACATCCCAATTCTTCTATAGAAATCTCCAATATCTTGTTCCTGATTAGCCATCATTGCATTTTTATATTTTAAGCTGATCAAGTTGATATCTTTAAACAAATAAATATAGAGCTACAAACCTTTAAATGGAGCAAAGATTGATCCAAATGAAAGATGTGCATCTCTTCTACCAAGTTCAGGTGGTCTCTAATGATATTTACATCGAAGTTTCTCCAGCAAAGCAGAGAAAGTGGCCAACTCAGTCAGTCATGACTAAGATACCTATTTGTGCAAAACCACCTAACCATTTCAGGTGTTCACACTTAAAAACTCTCAGATTATTCTTATCAAGGGCCATAAATTTTTCATCCGCGATCAAAAGTTGAGAAATGCATGCTTTTGTCTTAAAGAAAGAGAAAACCATTTAGACAAAACCATCATCCCTAAAAACCATTGAAGGACAAAGATTTTAGTTGTTAACATTTGTCTAGAACTCTCTCATTTTGTTCAAATGACTAAGTTTTGATTAATCTTTGAGGAAATTTACTAAACAAAACCCTATAATTACCCCTAGAAATGAAAGAGAGAAAAAAAAGAGAAGAGAGAAAAACATGAAGATATTCTCTATTAAGAGACTCTATTGTGAAGTTTCAACGACTTAATATAGAAGGTCTAGCAAACTTTGGAAATAATAGTAAGTGAAAGGGAAATGAGGAAAGAAAAGAGAACGGAAGCAACAACCTATAACCAGCAAGCTTGGAGAAGGTATAATCATGTGAAAACTCAAGAGTGGAGTCCATATGGTCTGCCCATTCACGCTTTTTCAAAGTTTAATGACGTTTTTTAATCTTTTTAGCATTGTTTTATGTTTTAACATATATTTGGATTGATGAATAAAAATATTATTTTAATTGATTAATCATGTTTGAAAGTTGTTGTTAATATTGCTGAGATTTTTAAAAGGTGTTCGTGTGTTTGGTTTTGATGAAATATAGTAGTTTTGGAATGTATCAAAGGTAACAATAGGTGTTTAATGGTTTTTTCTATGTTGCTAACGCATGTTTTTGGTTCTTGAGTTTAGTTTGGATCTCAAAGTGTTTAAAGAGTTAGTTTTGGATTGAGTTTTGATTTTTGTTTTTCTGGTAATAGGGTTGTGGTTTTGGAAGTTGAAATCTTATACATGTTTTTGATTATTTGAGGTTATTTGTTAGTGTTTTTTATTCAAACCTATTTGTTTATGCTAATGTGATTTGTTGAGGCTAAAAGAGCTTGGTATGAAGGTCTAAAATGTGTTTTCTGGGTTTGACAATGTATGTTGAGGTTTTAAGGCAACTTAGGTTCATGTTTTTTCATGTACAACCAAAGAATATTGTCTTAAGTGCTAGTTTTAAATTTCATTTTAAGTTGATTTTAGTTTCTATAAGTTCGTATATCATTATTAGTAAATAATCTAGGGTTTTCATGCATCACCAATATTTTATTTGTGGGTTTTAATCTTAGAATTTTGGTTTTGAACCAAAACCTATGTTGACAAAAATCATGATGTTTGAGTATAAAACTTTGCCTTTTATTGCTTGAAATTTGGTCTGATTTGATGTTTATATTGCCGGGTTTGAGTTTGGAGGTTTTGCATTGTTCTTCGTTTTCCTTGGTGTTTGATATTTTTTGTTAGAAAATTTCATGTTTTTTGTATTTTTATTTTATTTTTTGTTTTTTTATTTAAATCTTTGTTATGGTTTAGTTTTGGTTAAACCTTGTTTTTTGGTTTGGTTCATGGTTGAATTAGTGTTTTGGGTTGACCTGGTCCGGTCAAAACTAAGTCAAATATTTAAGACTTTTTGGACTGTCATTGTTTTGATAAAATGAATTTTAGCTTAAAGGTGTGTTTGGAAAACATGTTTTTAAGCTTGTTTTGACAATTTTATTATGAACAAAAAATATGGTTTTGCCAAACATGACCCTGAAAAAATTTAAAAAATTGATTTTTTTGCTTGTTACACACTACCCAATCCTTATAAAAATTGTATTTTTATTTATAAAAAAAAGAAAAAAATTAGCATGGTTTTAGAAAAATACATGTGTTAATTTTCCTTTGTATTTTTTGGAATTTACACCAAGTTTGTAAAATTCCTTAAGGATTTAGCCAATATTTCAATAACTCTAAAATTTTAATTCATAAAAATTAATGGTTACTATCCTAGTATAAATGTTGGACTTATAAGTAGGCTAATATTTATATACTAGAAGTTGACTTGAAAATTTTCAGGATTATTTTAGATATTCACTAATTTTAATTGAGAGAATTTTTTTTACCATAATTTATGAGTTGTGGAGAAACCTTTTGCCTTCCAAGATAGGTGAACCCTGTTAGAAAACTTACATGAATCCTTCCCATAAGAATTTATTTGGGCATACAAGTTTATAATAAATTTGAAATCCTAAATTTATTTATGGGAGTAAATATTATTTTGAGCTATAAACAGACAATCGGTTAGGAACTCATCAAAACTTTTAAACTATATCTAGATCACACAATGCAACTTACCTCAAGTAAGGTGCACTAGGATGCTAATACCTTTTATAGTCAGAACTAGTCCTTTATCTTTGAAATTTTTTATAAGACCAATATATATATGGGTTTCCTAATGACCTTGAACCAAACAACTAGGTGGCGACTTCTCGATCCCAATATTCTGCTATGTCGCACCCACGTGCGACAATAATCAATTAATATCTTTCTTCATATGCCTTCACTTCAGTAAATAATAATAATAATAATAATAATAAGAAATAAATAAATCATTTTTACTTGAATTTTTAGTGATGTATTGTCTTTTTTTCTATTATTGATTATTGTTTTTTAGTTTTTTTCTACATTAAATATTAAATTATTTTGTCAAAAAAAATTGAATGAGTTGGGTTGGGCTTATATTTTGTAAAATATAAAAAACTAGGTTGGATACAATATGGGTCAAAACTCGACCCAATACATCCATGAATATCTATACTTTTATAGATTAAAAGAATATTTTTTTTGAAAAATCATATCGCTACTATTATTAAATTTATGAGTTTTTTTTATTTGATTATGAAATACCTTTTTAGTATCATTTTTAGTATAATTAGTTAATATGTTAAATTTTTATGATATTTAAAGAGTAACTAGTGATATCTTATTAATTAATTTTTGGGATCGTAATAAAGAAAAAACAGACACAAAGATGAGAAAGAAAATAAAATTCATAACTCATCAAAAGTTTATATATGTTTTAATTTATAATTTTATTGTGCTAATATAAAAACATAAAATAAAAAACCTAAAATTTTTAAAAAATATTTTCAATTAAAAAAACATTTTTTTCCCTCTCTAACCCGTTACCTAACAACCACTTACGACCCCATCCGATCTTAAAAATAAATAAAAAAAAAAACAGATAAACAAAAGAAAAAAAGAAAAGGAAAAAGAAAGACGTTTCTTGAAGCCTAGGTTAGAATTCGATGACTCATTGAAAACCCAAACCCAACTGAAAAAAGGTCACTCCAACACAAAAAACCTCTCGACACCCAATTAAGCGTGACAGTAAGAATCTCCGATCCGATCAAGCTCGAAAAAAATGGCGAAATCTTGTGTAGATTTACCTGCTAAAGGTGGATTCAGTTTCGATCTTTGCAAAAGAAACGCTATGTTATCAGACAAGGGTCTCAAGCTTCCTCCTTTTAGAAAAACTGGAACTACCATTGTGGGTTTAGTTTTTCAGGTAACATCCTTTTATTATTATTTTTTTATAGACAATTGTGAAGCTCAACCCAGTTACTACTTTATTTTCTGGGTTATCGCCTTTTTTTTAAAAAAAATCTTCAGTCAACTTGATTGGTTGAGTTATGGAGTTAGGGGTTTTTTCAGGTTAGTTTGGGACTGACCCCTTTTTCTTTTTAAAGGAATTTGTTTTAGGGGTAGTGAGTGTTTGGTTTCGCCAATTGAGATTGTTGATTTGGTTATTAATTGATTTTTTGCTAATAATTTTATCTAATGTACGAAAAAAAAGGGTTACAATGCTGTTAAAGAAGATTCCCCTGTATTTTTCTTACATAGATTATATATTGATTAGCATATCTTTTGCAAATTCTTGAATGAGCTCTCTGTTGTATCAATGTGTTCGTGGCTAGCTGTTGTGTAATTTGTAACTTGTTCAAAAAAGCATGCTTCTTTCTATTCTCTTAAAGTTTAGGATCGTTTGTGGTCACCTTTGCTTGAGTTTTGGGACTGCTTTGTTGGATGGTCCGTGTTTTGGGAAAAGACTTGACATCTTTGGGTGGATGTTGAAACCTTAACAAAAGATAGAAAATTAAATTTGTTGCTCAATTGATTTATGTATATAATCTTTTTCTTTATTTCACAATTTCTACGTAGGATGGTGTCATTCTTGGAGCAGATACAAGAGCGACAGAGGGACCCATAGTTTGTGATAAGAATTGCGAAAAAATACACTACATGGCACCCAACATATATTGCTGTGGAGCAGGAACTGCTGCTGATACAGAAGCAGTAACAGGTACTTTTAGAAAAAATTTAGGTGTAGTTCTGGTTCTATGTAGAACTTTGTACTAGAAGTGCTGGATGCATAACTGTTTACATCTTTTCTCCTTTTCTAATGTTACTAAAGCTAATGCAATGCAATGGTGCTTGCATTTGTGTAGACATGGTCAGCTCACAGCTGCAATTACATCGTTACCATACTGGTCGAGAGTCGAGGGTTGTTACAGCACTGACTCTTCTTAAGAAGCATCTTTTCAAGTTGAGTTCTCTTGTTTCAAACTTATGTGATTTGCCATGTATCTCTTTATAGTGAGTGTATATTCCTGACAATCTTAATGCTTTTTCTAGCTACCAAGGTCATGTCTCGGCTGCTTTGGTTCTTGGCGGGGTTGACTGCACTGGGCCTCATTTACACACTGTGAGTTCCACTACCTACGAGGCATTTGTGCTGGAACTATTCTTTTGGTCTGGACTATTCTTTGATATCCTGCCAATGCAATGGCTTATTTTACAGATATATCCCCATGGGTCAACTGACACTTTGCCATTTGCTACAATGGGTTCTGGTTCTCTTGCTGCAATGGCTGTTTTTGAATCAAAGTACAAAGAAGGCCTCAGTGTAAGTTAGATTTTCTATGGAAGGTTTAGATGCCTGGGTGTGAAGAACTAAAAATTTTAATACAGTATTACTCTTCATAATCATCCATAAATAGTGTTAGTTTAATGTTTGAATTCCACAGAATATGTTTATGATTGACAACATGAGATTGTTAAGACTAAAAGTACTGTAGAAAGGATCAAAGAACAAGGAAAAACTAGTCTATCCCATATATTCTTTTATATCATTGCTTCCCATTGAGTCCAAACAATAATGTATCCTTGTAGAGAGATGAAGGAATTAAGCTTGTGAGTGAGGCTGTATGCTCTGGCATATTCAATGACTTGGGAAGTGGAAGCAATGTTGATGTTTGTGTTATAACGAAGGTATGTTATTTCAATCAGTCCCCATCGCTATTTGTTGAAAGATGTCTTGAGCTCAAATTGATGAAAGTTCTCCATCAAAATTCTTGATGTCACAGGGGCACAAGGAATACTTGAGGAACCACATGTTGCCAAATCCTCGTACCTATGTCACTGAACGAGGGTACTCTTTTCCAAAGAAGACCGGTTAGTATTATGCATTCTCTTGCCTTTTGTAAACATGTCTCCATTTTTAACCAGACCGGCATTGTACTATTCAAGACTACCATCATACTTGCAATAAAACCTATGCTTATAGAGGAATAGCTAGCCTTTAAATGCTTTGACCATTCTCTTTGAAGTGCTAAACACTAGAGCCATAACTTATTTTCATTGTCTCAAAATCTTATCTACTCTCTTTCTCTCTATCAAGAAAGTTAAATTCAAGACCCGTAGCTTTTTTCAATTGTCTCATGTTCTCGTCCTATGTTTCTTTTTTGGAGTTCATCAATTACCAATACCTTAATTTTTAGATATTGACCGTGCTGATTACATTTTTATGTTCTTTTGCTTCCTTTGTGATGCTTCTCCTTTATCAAACTGGTGTACTAGGATTCACCCACCAGTCAGTGCTTTATTTTTCTAATAAAATACTATAGATCCCCAAAAAAGATGGAAAAGAAGAATCCCTGTTACTTAAGACTTGCCTGGTGCTTGCTATTTCTTACTTTACAAAAGAGTTGAAACAAAGTACCATAGCTTAGCATGTTTCTAAGTATTAGAGGTTGGACATGCCTTTAGTACAGTGCATCAAACTCTGTGGCTGCCACTGAAAGAAAATAAAATGTGAATTCTCTAATCCTCAGAATAGTGTTCTAGACTTCAAATGTTGTCTTGTCAGTAAAAAAGTGTAGTTGAGTCCTGTAATTACCCCTGTTTGTCTTCCCAAGCAAATAATGTTTGATTGTTTTGGAAGTTGGTAATTTGTTGGTTAATTTTGCTATTTGTCTTGTTACAGAGGTTCTCATGACAAAGATTACTTCCCTGAGGGAGAGGGTTGAAGTGATTGAAGGAGGTGATGCAATGGAAGAAGAGTAAATAATCATAGCAATCAAGAGGACACAGTAGAGATTTTTCCAACTCCGGTATGGTCTTTGTGGCCGCTGGGATGGATGTCCTTGATAATGTCCAGTTTCGAAACCTCATTGACTTTAATATTGAAATGTTTCTGGGCTTGGCTTCATGCTACACTCCTGGAGAGTTGCTGTTTTGTAATTTATGTTTTTTTTTTTTTTTTTAAATTATTGCTCTTAACTCTTTGAATGCAATTGCAACCTCCTTTGCTCTTCTCATTCTTTGAAGTTGCTGGAGGAATGAAGGGTTGTCTTGTAGTCGCTTGGCCTGTGTGATGATTTCACGAAGAAGGGAAAGAAGCAGCGCAGAAGAGCATCATCTTTGGGGAAGGGAGGGGAGGAATCTGAACTTGATGGACAATTAATGGAACTCTTCCCCGCCCAACCCATGAAAGAGTGGATGCTTCGCAAATAATTGTTCTCTCTTTTATCATGGTGGTACAACAAAATCGCATTCAAAACTAGTTATTCAAACCAAAAAAGTAAATAAATAAACTAAACGAATAAAGTATTGCTGCCAACAGCCAAACTGGTTTTCTATTTCCAGCGAAACTGGTTTTCTATTTCTCCAAGTTTAAAGTCTTCTTTTTTTAAATTAAAATAATATTTTTTTAGTTTTTAAAGGTTATTTTTAACATCATTATATTAAAATTTGAAAACATAAAAAACTTAATTTTTTGAAAATTTAAAAATTTTAAAACATAAAAAACTTAATTTTTTTTTAAAATTTAAAATTTTTAAAAATACAATTTTAATTGCGTTCAATTCCAGTAAGATTCTCTTTTATCTTATTCCTTGGCTTATTTTGTTTTTATTGGAATTTTGCTGGTCACTTTGTTTCATAAGCTACATGCCCTGCAATAGTGTATTAAGATATCGCCGACGGCTTTGCTCTGGCTTTCTTTAGAGGATATCAATCGATTGTGCCAAGGCACGAGGAAGAATATAGCCTCATTAGTTACAAAGAGTTGCAATAGTAGTTTTATCTTCGACTTGATGGAAAAAAAGCTTAGTTAAAAAATTAGCATAGATTGTTTAGTTTTATTATCAAAAGTTGTTTACAAAAAAGAATTAGAGTTTAAAATTATAAGACGAACATGCTATTAATATAAATAAAAAATATAAAAATTCTAACTTGCATATTAAGTACGGATCAAACTTGCAAATGATATCAAAATAAAATTCTAATATACATACTAATCATATAATATATCTAAGTATAAAATAAAAGAAAATAAAAGTATTTATTTGTTGAAATACTTTGAAATAATGAAGCTTTTGTTATCATCAATGATGAGTTTTTTGTCCTTAAAGATTTTATTTCTCTTTTCTTGGTGCATATGATATTTATAATAAGCCTCTCAAGTTTCCTACAACACTATCTTAGTTTAGAT
>Ga0325414_1001418_pt1 | contig 23066 bp, 11 predicted proteins | sample PopdelMetagenome_8_FD_206183 | JGI IMG/M metagenome (GOLD analysis project Ga0325414, IMG submission 206183) | Populus deltoides microbial communities from Bellville, Georgia, United States - Leaf-PdKOR-R3 | ecosystem: Host-associated > Plants > Phyllosphere > Phylloplane/Leaf | place: USA... | reverse complement strand
ACAATTTATTCAAATTCCCAAATTCCCCTAAAATATCAAATTATGGCCGGCCATTTAGGTTTTAATTTTCTAAAATTAGTTTTCAATCTCTCCCTTCTGATCTTTACTCGTGTCTTCACAATCCCTAATTGCTATAAATTTATACAATTTAACATTTCCATTAAAATCTACATAAACCCTAACAATTCAAAATTAGGAATTGTCATCCCCCATCCAAAACCGATAAAACAAGTGTATTTATTTTAAAAAAAGCCTCTTGCCACAACTAACTGAACGCCCAATCTCTCTCCTTGTAAGGTTTACGAACCTAGTCTAGTTTTTTTTTGTATGGATTAGTCAGTCCACACTCTCCATTCAATTCAGTTTGAGAGAATTTGAAGAAAATGAATGAGATGAGAGAATTTTCAAGCCTTTTTTCCCTCTTAATGTCGTTGGTTGTCTTGCTAAAAAGGTAGAGGAGATTTTGCTTTAATTATGAAATTGTCATTCGTAATTTGTCCCCTTTTTATTCGGCAAAATCTTCGACCGTCAGTACTTTTCACATACTAATTTACCTTTTTATTTTCTTCAAGTTTTTTTATAATTAACTAGAAATTTTTTACCCCTGTTAATAAAAATCTTCTCCTTCTCCTTTACAAAACAATATATATATATATATATTGATCACGGTTTCTTTTTCTAGCATTAAGATAGAAAAATCATCTCCATCAAACTTTCTTTTAAAATTTCAATCCATTTATATCACAATAACTCTTTTTTGTGATTAGAATATCAACAACTGATAATTTTCTTTCTTTTTAATAGTTTTTAACAATTTTCTTTATCTTTTCTCAATTTCCAAGAATTAAAATGTAAAAAAATAAATTTTTGGATCCAAATGTAAAACGTTAGAATTTCATTGACCAAACAATAAATGAACTGAACAAAGTTTAATGAACAAAAAAAATCTAGAGAGCAGCTTTCCTGTTCAAATAAATAATGACAACCCGCAATTTTTTTTAGAATATTAGGTAATTATTCCAATGGTTTATTAGGTGTGTGTGTGTGTATATATATATATATATATATATAAACACACTAATACAACAATTAATATATATATCGATTTATTTCCACATAATGTGGCCTCAAGGGCATAATTAGGTTTTGCTTTGCAGGGACACGGCGGCATCCACAACATTTAGAAAAAATCTCAATTTTGATCACCATTAAATGTTTCAATTTGCCCAGCACTTGCCTAAATTGCAGGAAGTGAAGAGCACATTAACATATATCTATCAAGTCATGGTCAGATCCTGTCTCTTACAAATATACAATGGAAATGTGTGTATTGTGAAGACAAATATATTTGATATGATGCACGCATGGAGGAAACAGTCAAAAGCACGCCATGCCCATATATCAAGCAAAACATAAGGCTGAGACAATGGTGAAGATAGCGGGATCAATGTTGTTCTTGGGAGTGATGGATCGCATCAGTGAAATGAGAGATCTTCTTTAACTCTTTCTTTGTCAAGTTGATTTACCAGAATCCAACCCTTTCACATCATCCGCTCCTCATTTTCACGAGATGCTCAGTCCATTTCACCGCATCTCTTAAAGGAGATCTTCCCTTTGCCCTAGCTGATACCTCTGCTCTCCTTCACTCATCAAAACCTGACTTTCCCTACCAGCATTGATCATATAATTGAAGACGAACACGTTTTAAAGATCCGTATCAGCTGCATGAATCTGCACCATGTCTCCAAAGTGACTGCGCTATGATGCTACCATGAATGGTGCTCATGAAGTGTTCAATCAATGAACACATCCAAACACTGTGCGCCAAGAAAAGCAGGGTCTATGGTGACAATTGAAATAATTATCGTTGTCAAATAGCTAGCCGCGTGGTTGATAAACTGTTTGGTAGGTTCACCCAAAATTTCTAAGATTTAAAGATTTTATCGGGTTGAGTTTCTAGTTGAAATAAACAAGTTCTAAAAATGGATGAATCAACTCAAGAGAGGAAGAAAATATTAGTTTTTTAATAAAATAATTGACCTAGATTCATCGAGAGATCCATGAGTTGATTTAATAACCTGTACTTTTCTTGTGGGCGGTCTTCGAGTCGAGTATGAAAACTATTTCTAGGTGTTGCTGACAGCCATTTCATCTACTGTATCAAACAATCAACTACAGCCTACAGGGTGTTTTTTTCCCCCCTACGCACAAGAGGAGATGCCATTACTTAGTGAAAAGGTTCATCTCTATCTATATTAAAACTCATTCACTTGTTAAGGGGGCTATTTGAAAACAGAATAATACTTCAATTTTCTGAAAAATTGAAGAAACTGGAACTTTCTATTTAAATGCAGTATTTCTCCCTCTGTAAAACTGAAGAACTACGTACTTTTCTAGTTTTCAAATTTATACTTTTAGAGGTTTTTCATAGTTTTTCAATACAAGTTTTTCAAACGAAGAAAAAACATGAAAAATACAGTTTTTTGCTTTTATAAATAAGTACTTTTTAATATTATAAAATATTAATTTTTTACATATCTTCATACTTAGTTAGTTCATAAATTTAATAATTTTATATATATATTTGTTATAAATTTAATATTTATTATAAATCTAATTATTTTTTTTTTGAGTTAATAGTATAACTTTTTTATGATAATTTTTAATTTAAATAAAATAAAATTATATTCTAAAATTGACCCCTGCTTTCATGCTTCAGCCAATACCAAATATAATTTCAATTCAAATAAATGTCTATAAAATGACCCAATAAAATTATAAAATGAAGAGTTATTCATACAAATTGTGATTTCAAGTTCGTATTTGGACGCAATTTATTTAATTTTAATAGCAATGACTAACATTTAATCTGCATTTTTTTTTAATTATATTATTATTATTATTATTATGCTATACCTTAAAATTGTAAGGTTGTTAGATGATGGAATGATAGAAAATGACGACAAACAAGTCCCATCAAGGAAACAAATATGGAAAACAATTAAGTGGCGAGCAACGGGACTGTCTCCTACAAAAATAGCCCGAGGAGGATTCAAGAGTCCTTGCCCCCTAAGTACCCATCCGTGATCATCGCTATATCACTTTGTCCAATCAAGTTTCTTTTTCCATGGAGGGGGAAAAAAAACAGTTCTTTGATTATGATTTATGGCAAGAAATTAAGCACTCGAAAGTGCTGGCAGAAGAAATATTTAAATGGATTTCACGGTGAAAGTTGCCTTCGCCATGCTCAAGAACACGATTCGCTGGAGAAATGAGTTTGGCATTGATGAATCGCTTGAACAATGGTGGTCTTAACAAAGACAGTTCCAAAATAAAGAGCTTTATAAGAATTCATTTTCTATGGAGAGAGGAGACATAGATTCATATGAGATATGAGATGGAGAATTCAATTCCCAAAAGTGAGTATTAGGACATTGAATTTCAGTTCATTTATAATAATTTTACTTGGAAAGACTCTTTAATTATTAAATAAAATATAAAGATAATCTTATAAATAATCCAATTTTTTTTTATAGGGGTAATGACTTACATGTGCTAAATGAGACAAAGTAATTTATTTCTCAAAACTTTATTGTGAAAAAGACATATATCTAAGGACATTAAAAACATCTCAAAATATCTATATTGAAAAAGTTTTGGAAAGATTCAAGAAGTCAAATTATACATTTTTGATAGCATTCATTGTCAAAGGTAACAAATTCAATCAAAATCAATATCTACAAAAAGCATTGAAAAAAAAAGAGACAAGTAACATTCTCTATGCATCTATAATTGACAAATTAATATATGCACAAGTCTGGATAAGATTTAACTTAGTATTTACAATAAAAATATTGGGAAGATACAAAGTAATCTAGGAATAGATCATCGAAAAGCTTGTAAGAAAGTTATCAGGTATACTGATCACTTATAGACATATTGGTCACCTTGAGGTGATTGGTTTGGATTTTATTGATTATACAGACACAAGAAAGTCTACTTCAAGATATATTTTTCAAGTTTACTTCAGGAATCACATGGCATTGAAGTACTAGACTTATCAATAAAAACAATAACAAAAGTTGCAATAACCAAGAAAATAGTTTAATACCATAAAACATATACTTTATCTAAATTAATCAATGTCAATTTAATAGTAAATTCTAACTTTTCTATGAGAAAATGTTACATTATGCATAGAAGTTATTAATTCTTTTATAATAAAACTAATAAATAACATTTCAAGAATAAAATTTATTCACATCTGGGAGCCTAAAATAAAATTCACCTTTAATATTTATTTATTATTTTATTCCAATTAAATCATAAAAAAAATTATAACTATAGACCAAAGTCATTACTTTTATAAAATATTACAATTTAATTAGTAAGAATATAAAGTGTTATATAATGTATAGAATGCAAATTGTAATCTTCAAAATACGAGACAGAACAAAACAACTGAACTACTTTCATTTCAGATTTTAATTATTTTTTACTATTTTAAGCAATTCATTTCAACCCTCCCCACTGAATCAGTAACCTGGTGGCTGGCTGGGCAAGGCCCGCCATATCAGGTCCGGTTTAGACAACCATGCTCTTAACACAACCATACGGGAGAGGGAAGGTGTGCCTGCACAAGGTGATTTTCTTATATACAAATACACAAACTGGGACGCGCGCGCATAGATGCAATTATAAAGAGACAGGTTTGATAGCACCACAGCAAAAGGAGACGGCCACATTCTGTAGTACTTCAACAATGCCGAAGGCATAAATCCTAGCAAACTAGAAAAATGATAGAGGCTTAGCAAAGTTATAGATAGAAAAAAATCAGAACATGAATTAGAAGGTTATTGCAGTGTGGTTGAAAGAATTGTAGATGTTTTATATACACGGGCTCCATCATGCGCTTCAATTGCAAAAACTTGGAAAAGCCTTCCTTCAAAGTTTCAAAGCCAGCAAATCGCAGGAGTTGATGAATGGTCAAATCATATAGAAGCTAGCTAGGAGAATTTCTCCTTCCACTGTAGGCACGAAAAGCTGCCATTCCAGCAACAGCAAAAGCAGCGCCAACTGCACATGTAAAACAAAGTTGAGACAATTCATGCAGACATGTATAGCATGATATGAGTGTCGTTTGTGTTCATGCATCAGTGTAGTGAGTTTTCTTTTTCCCCAGTGGGGGTGGGAGGCTTAACCTGACATAAACAGGAGAGAGTGATTGACAAGCTGGTGGAACTGCTTGCGTTTCCTCCCGGCCACAGTTTCAGGAATGTTCAAATGAGGGTGTTCGGCGGCACTTAAGATCCTGCAGAAAACATTATTCATATCTCCGAGCTTTGAGCTGATAGGAATAGAAGCCCCTATTCCCAGCTCTTGGCAAACCTGAAGACGAATTTGGAACTATCACCACAAGCATAGCTTAAAAATAATACAAGTGACGGGCAATGTGTATGTGAAGTTGCAAGATATTACTTTTGGTACCAAATTTCGGAAATTGGGCATGCAAAGACGAGGTTTCAATGACAAAATGTATACCCTTACTGATTTTTGCACACTCATTGGATGTGGATCCAAGTCATCCTTAGCAGCAATAATGAGACTAGGCACCCCATAACCACTTTCTTCTCCATGCCTAGCAACCTCTACAAGAAGTTCATTTGACCTTTTCCAAGAATATTCATCCGAACTGGCAATAAGAATCATATGTCATGCCATGATATCTATATGTTTAAAGAGAGGAAATTAACAAGTATAAAGAAGAAACTAATTCCAATAGTATATTTCTTCCCCTTCCAAGAGAAATTCAATGCCATTCATACACTTTAAAGGTATGTGCACGTGAAACTCACATGGTACATGCATTTGTGGAGGATGGAGCAGAGCCAATAGTTGAAGAATTTGGTAAAATGAAGATAACATGCACCAATCACAGTCATATAATTGAGACAGACATAATATATGGTCATAAAAGAGATCATCTACCAGCTAATGGACTACCAATAAATACAAGGGAGTCAAACTTGCCTTGCTAAAAATCACCAGTCAAATTTACCTGTCATAAACAAATACAGCAACATCAGAGGACGGCAGAGATTCTTTATTGGATAGAAATTTTTTCACTCCGTCTTCTGGTATCTCTCGCAAAATAAGAGTCTTCTTATTCCCCTGCAAGGACAACTGCATGACCATATAGCTTATGTCTATGATACTTTGATGAAGATGACCCGGTACATTCTCCTTAATATCAGATCATAAATGCAAATTGAAACATATTTGCATTCATGTTTTGAAAAAGACCTGTTTAGAATGCTATTCTAAAGAACTAACACCTAACAGAGTGGCTAACATACGTACCCCAAGCTGGTCAACAACATTCACTGCATAGCGCTCACCAGCTGTCAGTTCATGACTTTCTGAGAATGGCCTGTGTTGGAATTGGCAGCAGAAAATTACTATTGCTTAGTAGAAAGCAGAACTAAAAAAACAAAACAACTGGAAACAAAACTAGGTTCTCCTTGAATGACTCAGAGAAGTTATCGGATGAAATTATCTGGAGCATATTGGCTACAATGGACATGACATCGGTTTGAGACAATACCTTCCTAAGAATGAATTCAACAGAGTGGACTTTCCAGCATTTTTAGGGCCAAAAACTAAGCAGTGGAAAACATTTCTTTCTGCTTGTTGCTTCTTACGATCAATGGATCTTCTCCGAGTAACATGAAGTGCTGAAGCAGGATTTCCTCCATATCCAATGTATAGCAAATTAGCCAAACTACCTCGTGGATCCAGCATGGTCATAAGAGCCCACTGCAAAAAAATGTTCAATATAAATAAATTTGACAGATAGCACAAGAAGATTAAAAGTAATGGACTTAAAAGTGACGAGATAAAAAATGGATGTAGACAAATATTTATAAAGAAGTCTTCCATTTTGTTGAGAGAACGAGGATATTCTTCCCCAAAAACACAGAAAAGAGAAAGAAAAGTAGAGAAGACACAGAAAGAGATAAACAGAGAACGAGGATATTCTTCCCCAAAAACACAGAAAAGAGAAAGAAAAGTAGAAAAGACACAGAAAGAGATAAACAGTAACCACAGGTCAATTTTTTGGTTCAAGGAAACAATAAAGAAGATAAGTAATTATAGCAAAACAACTCCGAAGCAGTATATAAAGACAGGCCTCTCCCAGACAAATTGGAGAAACACTAACCAAGCTTCCATCATAATAAGATAGCCAGAGTAGCAGATTCCTCCGAATAAGGACTCCATAACTTTCACAGAATACTGGCACCAAGTGTTTTACCAAGTTATAAGCATATCATCACCATGGGTTCATTTAATAGTATCTTTTGTAAGCCTCCAAAAATACCCATTATTTTTTCATGTTTAAGAGGACTTTTCAGAAGGCTGATGTCAGATGTTTCCACGCATCATGCCTTCACCACCATCAAACAACAAAAGGAATAGAAACGGGGCATGTGCAAGAAAGTAAATTGTTTAAGGTGGCCAAGAGAAAGCTGTTGTCACATAGCATAACATGTTGGAATGCGTTAAAGCCACCAAGAATGAGCAGGAACTAGATAAAGAGTAGTTAGCACTGCAAACCTCAGATAGAAAACCCTTCAGAGTTAAATTTCCCGGTGTGGTTCTCTCTGCAGCATCCTTGTAAGGAGCCTCACCCCAAGGACTGAAATATAGAAATGAATAGCACATTTACAAGTACTATGTAAACAGAAGAAACCCCATTACAGCAATTTGCAAGACCCTAGGAAACTTGAAAAAAAAGCAGATTGGAAAAGGGATAATATTTAGTCCTTGCTTCCAATGCAGATGCAGTCAAAAGAAAATAACTGCAACAGAAACTGAGAGGAAATGTAGCTATGCCTAATACCCTCAATGCTATATCATAGATAATTGTTGGCAATGCTGTGAAGCGATACAAAGAAAAAACAATGTTCTTCTTGTATTTGCAGTTGTCATTCAAAACAAATTACTGTATTTGCAATCAAAGTTTCCCTTTGACAGAAAAACAACAAATTTGAGGTCTTGCAGTAGCAGCTGCAACAGGAAAGGGATGACAAGCCAATTTTTCATATCTTCATGCTTGCTTCTCATCATCCTGATATCATAGGTTCCTCCTCATAATTAACAAGATACAAAGTCCTCCAGAGATTGGACAATCAGGAAGCAGCTCTTATGCAGCATTGCAAAACTACCTTTAAAGAAACAAGAAATGGACGTGCCAAACCTGCTTTGCTTGTTACCAGCTTTCAACCATTGATCAATAGAATTTTGTTTAGATATTCTATCTACAGGAAGCATACCTTAAAATATTTTTTGACATAACAATGAAATATTCCCAAACTTTTTGGAAGGAGGAAAAATACATGCCTAGAAAAATATCCTATATTTTGTTTTATTTTTTAGAATTGGATCAAACATCTAGCTCATTAACCGAATCCAGCCATAGAAGGAAAACTGAAGATGTAGTAAATCTGAAGCAATGCTTGTTCATTTTATGATTTTGTTCTGAGATACAAATGTTTATTGCTCTTTGCATTGAAGTGGCATTTTCATGAGCTTTCTATTTTGTAACATTTAGATAAATTTAAATACGAAAAATTTGGCTCTTTCATTCCAATCCTTGAATATATGTTTTTATCATGGAGAGGTTATAAGGAGTTCAGCTTTGCATGAATTTTTGCGTTAAAGGCAAAAAATAGTTGAAATAAGCTAACTAGTGTACATATATGTAGTACTTGCAGAGATAGGTGGGGCCGCTCTATTGTTTTAGTGTTTTGCTCATGCAAAGTACAGGACAATATGTGAATTTCTGCCCCACCTCCTACCATCACCATGTCCGATCCCATGGACAAGCATCACAAGTATTTTTTTCCATACCATCCCTCCCCTTTATACTTAGAGCCAAAAACACCCTAGTCCTATTCTGTCTGATAAAGTCCAGTCCTATCTTGAATAAAACCAGGCCTGCATACTGTTTCGAAGCAGGGTCAAATTGTCTAAATTTAGACCCACATGAAGCACGGGGATGCAAGGTTGTATTTTGTTCAAACTCCCGTTATAAACTGATGACGTGTAAGTTTAAAATGAGAAACATGTATTCTTTCATCATCACATATGATGTGTAAGCAGTAGAATTAGATGCATGCAATTTGTGGATTTATTACTTGAATCATTTTTCACCCAACAAAGACCAATGCACCCAATAAAATACACAGTGAACAAACACTGGCAAATTATAGCAAAGAAAATCAAGGAACAAAAGCAAATAACCAGACTTACTTTTCTGGAGCAGTTGAAAATAGCTCATCAAGCTCAGTAGGTCGTAAGGCTCCATACTATTAAGTGTAAAGATTGAAACATTAGAAATTCTTTTGGAGGTAAATTACATATGAACGGAAAAAGAAAACAAACTTCCAGGAAGTGACGATCAATAATCTGGTAACAGTTAATACATACATTATCGGTATCAAACAATCGGAACACCCGACGAACAAACTCTACAGCTTCAATTGTCAACTCTACACTCTGCATGATGACAGAACAAACTCTACAAGAATTAATAAGAACCAACACCAGACGAGAAGTCCAATAATGTATATCAGTCACACACACCTGATCAGGAGCATGCTTTGATGGAGCTGGAAGAAAATCATCTCTGAGTTTTAAATCATTGTCATAGCCAAATTTTCTCAAAACAGCCCAAGTAGTTTCAAGGCGCCCTTTATCTATGAAAAGAGAATGGAGAAACAGGAACCCTTCAAGGGTAAGCCCCAGGTCGTTGACCCCTTCTTTCTTCTTTTCTTGCACAACTCTTCTCACACCCACTATTTCAGCAGGCTGCAGTGGAGCGTCAAAACATTTAACCTGGTTACCATTATTGCAACATGTCAGAATCCCCAGCAACAGAATTGAAAAGTAGTTTTGGGCTTCTTAAGGGGTACCCTGCCTAGCATTAGAGGGGTTTTCAAAGAAGTTACTCTAACTGATATTCAGTGAATTGGGGTCCCTCAATGTCTTAATTTCTGGTTCCTTTTTACTAGAAGGAAATCGTATTCTCCGTTTTGGATTATCATTCTCATTATTTTAATAATATAGTTTGCCATTATTGAGAAAGTGAATGTTTAATAATTTTTATTGTTTGTTGTAATATTCAATTTGTCCATGAAGAAATGTAAAAGAGTAGAAAAGGGAAAGGAAACCTGAAAATCATTCAACTCTGCATCATTGAGTGCACCATCCATGTCACTATCACATAGAATAAATATCCTTCTCAATGCCCTTATACATCGGGGTTGCAAAGCTTGAGTGTCTTGATCAAACAAAGGAGCTGTTGGATGAAGTACAGCTTTTTGAGCATAATAGAAAACGTCAGGGACCTACATATAGTTAACTTTGGTTCTTAAGTTCTAACCTTTTATACTGCTACCATGTGAGTTTCAACGCAGAAAATAACAAGGTTAATGTTCTAATAAAGCATGACAACACCTCTATATGAACCAAAAAGTTCTGCCTTCCAACACAATAGGCTCAAAAATTTGGAAGCCTGGTCATCAAAACAGAACTAGTTGCAAGGAAAAAATCCCTTAGTTCTTTATCCTTTTCTACTTTTATAGCTCTCGACATCACTACCAACTTTCCGTTCTCTTACAACATTTTACAATTCATCATAACATAACGAAACAAAACAGAAGAGCGCTCTATGCATGTCTCAATAAATTCTTGGATGTAATTGTTTGCTATGAAATTCAATTGCCTCTATCCAGAGAATAAATACCTGCATAAGGGTAACAGCAGAGCACTCTATACAGGTCTCAATCTCCCTATACTGTTGCATGATTGGTCCCATAACCGGCTCGAGGCTAATCGGCTGGTTCTCATCTCTCAAATCTACTTTGCAACCCACCACTATCACCGGTACCTTCACCTAATAAAAAAAAAAAAAACAAAGTAACATTACATTCACCAACTAATAACCTGCATTATAATTACAAAAATTGTAAATAAGAAAACAGAAAAAGAAATGAAAAAAAACCTCTAATCGACGAAATTCCTGAAGCCAAAAACTACTCAAACGAGTAAGCGTCAACGGAAAATCACACGCGTAAGTTAATATAATCACATCAGCTCGCTTCAATTCTTCATTTAGCTTTCCTCTACTCTCCAAGCTTTAACAAATTCAAGCAAACTAACTTTTAACTAACATTAAAAATACGTATACAATGCGTATGTGTGTATAAAATACAGAAATGCTTACCTTGCAGAAGTGTCGATGATAATGATAGGAACGCGATCGGGGAAGAAATCGGCAGGGAGGCGAGTGGGTGGAAGCACAGGAGATAGGTTTTCCGGGAAAGATTCGGTGGCTGCCGCCGCAATCAAACTCGATTTTCCTGTTCCACGGTCTCCGACGACTACGATTCTCACGCCAGTCTTCCCGCCGGCGGCAGCAGAATTCCCGCCTGGCATTGAATCTTTTTAAGAATAAAAAAAATAGAGAGCGCGACTGCAAAACGAGGGAATCAAGAAATTAATAAAGAGTAATACGATGGGAGAGTCTGCTATTTATATTTAGTAATTTATTTTTTAATTCATTTTGTGAGTGAGCATCAAGCTTGGACACCGAGTTCGTTGGAGATTTGAGATTTTCAAAGTGATCTCGCGCGTCTAGTGAAGCTAGAACTAGCTTTGTTTTTTTTTCTTGGGCTTTGTTGTTTAGGGCTCAATCAATTAAAGCCTCATATAGGCCCATGCATTTTTTTTAAATATCCAGCCCAGTTTTAAACCTCGGCCTGCATTTTGGAAATGTTGGTGCGGAACGTGCGGGGAACCCTTGCAGCCGCCGCGCGGCAGTTCTCGGCTGCTGCAGTGACGGAGAAGGGTATTGTTAGCGGAGGAGAAGGGAAAAAGAGTGGTGGTGGAGACACGCTTGGAAGGAGGCTGTTTAGTTTGGTGTATGGAAAACGGAGTGCAGTAATAACAATAAGGAAATGGAAGGAAGAGGGACACAATGTCCGAAAGTACGAGCTGAACCGGATTGTTAGAGAGCTCCGTAAGCTGAAGCGGTACAAGCACGCCCTCGAGGTCAGAATCAGATTGATTGTCTTTGCTTTATTTTTTAGAACTGTTTGTTTTAATTTAGGAGGCTGCTGTTAATCTTAGAGTGCTTTTGTTGTGATTTTTACCTGATTAGTTATTAGATATGTAGGTATGTGAATGGATGACAAAGCAGTCTGATATAAAGCTTGTACCGGGTGATTATGCTGTTCATTTGGACTTGATTGCGAAAATTCGTGGTCTAAATAGCGCAGAGAAGTTCTTTGAAGATATTCCTGATAAAATGAGGGATTATCAAGCATGCTCAGCTCTTCTCCATGTTTATGTCCAGAATAAATCGATCTCCAAAGCGGAGGCTTTGATGGAGAAAATGTCTGAATGTGGGTTCTTGAAGAATGCTCTTCCTTATAACCATATGCTATCAGTGTATGTTGCAAATGGGCAGTTGGAAAAGGTCGCGGAGATCATTCAAGAGTTAAAGAAAAAGACTTCACCTGATGTTGTTACTTATAATATGTGGTTAACTGCGTGTGCCTCGCAAAACGATGTGGAAACAGCAGAGAAAGTCTTTATGGAGCTGAAGAAGTCAAAATTAGATCCAGATTGGGTAACGTATAGTACGTTAACCAACTTGTATATCAAAAAGGAATGCCTTGAAAAAGCAGCGTATACTCTGAAGGAAGTGGAGAAGAGAGCTTCAAAGAAAAATCGAGTCACCTACTCCTCTCTTCTCAGTTTGCATGCGAACATGAAGGATAAGGACGGGCTACATCGAACCTGGAATAAGATGAAATCGGTGTTTAATAAAATGAATGATGCTGAATATAATTGTATGATATCTTCACTTGTTAAACTTGGGGAGTTTGGAGGAGCAGAGAATATCTACAATGAGTGGGAATCAGTTTCTGCAACTCGAGATTCTAGGGTTTCAAACATAGTTCTTGCTAGTTATATCAATAGAAATCAGATGGAAGACGCTGAAAATTTTTGCCAGCGCATGGTGCAAAAGGGCATCACTCCCTGTTATACTACCTGGGAGCTTCTTACTTGTGGTCATCTGAAAACGGAGCAGATGGAAAAGGTTTTAGAGAATTTTAAGAAAGCCTTATGTAGTGTAAGGAAATGGACTCCTGATAAAAGGTTGATTGGAGATATATTCAAGAATCTGGAGGAGCGGGGCGACATTGAAGGAGCAGAGAAACTACTGGTTATACTTCGGGATGCTGGCCATGTGAGTACCATGATATATAATTCTCTTCTACGAACCTATGCGAAAGCAGGTAAGATGCCAGTTATAATTGAAGAGCGTATGCAGAAGGATAATGTGGAGTTAGATGACGAAACACATAAGCTCATACAGACAACTAGCACCATGTGTGTGAGTGAAGTTTCAAGTTTGCCTGTTCTGAAATAAACGGTATACTCTGTCATCTAAATTCAGCATTAGTAACTTGTGATATTCTGCTATTCAGTTTGGGCTCCTGATAATGCATTTGAATTTAATTTTGATAGTCCGCATTTCCCCTGGTGCATCAGAGTTCCTTGAAATCCTTTTGGATGGAATAAAGGGCCATGGTTGGTCATCTCCTCCACTCTTGTATCCTGGCCTTCCCCCCACCGCCTTATTCATTAGGGTTTTACCAATAGATAGTTATTATTCAAGTGGACAATTACTGAATACATCACTAGGCATTAGTAATGACTCTGTTTAAGCATTAATCATATTCTGTGTTTTTGTTCCATTTTTTTATATCTGTATCTCTGTAATGGAATTTGTCATGGTTATGCCCTTGATTGACCACCTTATGCAATAAGGTTTGTCCAATAGACAGTTGGTTGGAGTTGATGGGAGTATTCTTATATTCAACCAGATTAAAACAGAGTTAGTGAACTTTTGAACTGAATTAAGGGCAGAGAGGATGGGGTTGTGCATGGCCATGGATCCTTGCAGGTTGTTTTATAAACAATGACATTGATGAATAGGGAGAGAGAGTGGGATTGAACAGCCATTTGAAGTGGATTAGTTCCGGTTTAGTTTAGCGTAACATCATAACAAGTGGTTGGATAATCGAAACATTCGTTCAGTGGTTGGGACAATATCCTAATAGGAAGCCATAATTCTATTCAGAAAATACAGTTTCCAGTAAAAAAAGGTTGCCCCACTACTTCAAACTATATACTATACGGAGAAAGACATTTTTTATGCGTGCTCGATGCTTAGGGTGTGTGGTTGCGGGAATGGATGTAAATTGTGTTTTTAAAAATTTTGATTTTTTTAATTTTGATTAAAATAAAATTTTTTTATGTTTTTAGATTGTTTTAATGTGTTAATGTAAAAAATAAATTTAAAAAATAAAAAAATATTTTAATATATTTTTATGCAAAAAAATATTTTGAACAATCACCGTCACTACAATCTCAAATATATCCTAATAGATACTAGAAATTTTTCCCATGCCACCTGCAGGGTGGGTTAATATTTTTATAAAACAATGATGGCAATGAGTGAGCTTGAATTTACTTGATTAATACATGATTTGGGATAAAAGAAAAAAATAATAATAATAGAAAGCTAAGGTTCAATAGCTTAAAGTTAAAGAATGAAATAAAAAAATAAAAGTTAAATTGGATTAATTTTTAAAATTAGCAATTTTGATTATGAGACCGAGATAATTATATAGAAAAAAAAAATTGAATAAATTTTTTAACCATAAAAAATTTAAAAGAAAAACAAATAGCAATTAAAATAATGAGGATCAAATTTAGCATAAAAACTAATGAAATAAAATAATGAGGGATTTAATAATAAAAAAAAAAGAGCAAAGGTTAACAAAATCTAAAAAAAATAAAAATGAAATAAAATAAAAAAAACCAAGAAAATGATTAAAAAAATCAAAAATTAAGAGAATGAGTACCATATTTATATAAAAACAAAACAAAACAAAAGCAATACAAATCTGATTGACCTTGATAACCCGGTTATTCGACCCAACTCGTAACTCGGGACATGACAGGGGTTGACTCTTGGGCCGAGTTTTAAAAGCATGATGAAAGAAAAATAAGTATCAAATATGATATGAAAACTCAATGAATAAGGATCAAATTTGAAAAAAAAAAAAACATAAAAAATCAAATGCAAATGGATAAAATTAAAAAACAAATAAATCAAATTCGATACAATCAAAAGATTAAGGACGACTTTGCAATGTTGCAAGGCTAGCACACCTTTTAAGGTGGAGGAGAGAGAAAAAAGGAGGCAGAGAAAAATTTTCCCTGTAGTTCTTCCATGTCATGGATGCTGACACACGCCGCCCCACCATGTAGAAGGTGGCATGCTTCTTCAGACATCGTCTCAGAAGGCTACCAACGACTACTGGAAGAAGTCGTACACACCGCCCAAATGACGCTGATGCCTCCCACTTGCGAGCACTTGCTCTTCACGTACCAACCATTTTTTTTTTTGAATTATAGAAAGACTAGAATACACTAGACCCCATAAGATTATTACAATAAAACCAAGGTTAAAAAGCTGAAAGAACCCTTGACCTTAAACAGAAAAAAAAAGATGACCTAATAGGCTATGTGGCAATTATACCATACAAAAAATGTGAAAATATGAAAACTCCCCTCGGACATTAGATGTGTTGTTGTTGTTTTTTTTTTAAAGCATGAGAGTAATTACATTATGCAATAAATATGTAAAAATAAAATTCTATTATTAAGCGTGTGTTCAGTGTTTTTTGTCATTGAAGGGCTCATTAGTTGTTTTACTGTGGATTGAAATGTGCACAATCCATAATAAAACAATAATGAGTTTTAGTTTATTTATAATGCTAAAAGTTGTTAACTAGTTTAACCCGATATGAAGGTAATAAGTTGAATTGTTGGACATTAATTAAGGTTTAAGAAAAAATAAAAGGTGCAGGTAAAGTTCTGTTCACCAATATCCATGTTACTGTGGATCACAACACAACAACAAAACACAATTTTTTTTTCATTTTGATTCTTTGGTTTTCTTCAATTTAATTCCTTAAAATTTTTTTATTTGCTCCTTTAAAATTGTATTTATTTGGAATTTGAATTTGCTATTTGTTTTGGATTCCTAGCTTATAGAGCCTCAGGGTATAAAAAAAACAACAAGAAGAAGAAAGTCAGTCAATAGATTCCCAATTTAGATATCTCAAAAGAAATTTTGTTGATTTAAAATGATTGGAGCTATGGGGATTGAATTTGAAAAATAGACAAATATTCAACCTCTTTTTATTTAAATAATCAGGGCTGAATTGCACGGTCATGTAAAAGTTCAACTTTGATTTTTTTTTTGTCACTCAATTTCTATTTTTCCTTTTCAATTCAATCCTTTTAAATTTAGTTTATTTAGGATTTGACATAACATTGTTTTTTGTGTTCTTATAAAAGGAGATCCTGTGGTGTTGAGGAAAAATTCTAACACGCGTTCAATGCTAGGTTTTGTAAAATTCTGTTCAATTGTATTAGTCTAAAACAATTAATTCTTAAGGGACCAAAGTTAAAAATAAAAAAAATAAAATAGGGAGTAGGGTAAAAGATCAAAGACAAAGGCGCACACAAGCATTAACGTGTGGAGGGAGTCGTTACAGTCTAGTGGCGCATGCGAATTCCTCCAGTATCGAACCATCACATTCTTTGGTGTCTCTAGACACGTCTCAGCAAACACATTTTGATGATACTGCGTGTGTTGGTGTTGCAGGCGCGTGGCGATAGATTTTTCTTTTTTTATCCTCTCTCTTTTCTCTATCCTCTCCTCCGTTTTCACGTCATTCTCTCGAAAATACAAAGGGGTTTTGTTATTTTATTTTCATGTCAAATATGGTCCTTATATTTTTTTATTGTTATTTGTTTTGTTTAAAATATTTTTTTTATTGATTTTTGTTTTTCAATTCCATCCCTCATTGTTGGGTTGATTGAGAATTGAACTTTATGATTTTTTTTCCAACTTGTCTTTTATAAGGTGATCTCAGCCTCATCACCCTAGTTATGCGTTCAGAAAGCAAGCCTGGGTTGACTTCGGTCTTCATTTAGATACTTTTCTAAAATTAATTTTTTTTCAATCTCATCCTTTAACATATGGTTAGTCGGGGATGGAGCTTCATTATTTTTTTTCTCTTTCTTTTCTACAAGTTGTCCTGATTTTAAGACTCGATCCACAAGTTTGGTGAGTTAATATAAGTTGGCCTGGGATTTTTTTTAGTTTCGACTTTAAACATTGAGTGAGTTTGGGCATTGAATAACTTCATAATTCTTTTTAATATGTTTTCTATAATGTTATTTTGATCTCGCGATCTAAGTCGCTAGTTTGAAAAGTTAGCTCAGGTTGACTCTAGTAATTTTTTATTGTTTTTTTAATTCCTTTTCTTTTAAATTTCAGTGTTTAACGTTTGGTTGGTTGAGAATTGAGTTTCGTGATTTTTTTCAATTTGCCTTCTATTAAATTATCATGTTCTCATGAATTGAATTACAAGTTTGCCAAGCTAACTTGTTTTTTTAATTATTTTATTTTTTATTTAATCTTTCAATGATGAATTGGGTGGGAGCTGGGCTTTATAATTGTTTTTTGTTTGCTTTTTATAGGATATTCTCATTCTCATAACTCGAGTCATAAGTTTAGTTGGTTAGTAATTGAGCTTTGTGATTTTTTTTATTTATTTTTTATTAGATTATCTTTGTTTCATAATTAAGGTAGTTAGTTTATTGTCTTAACTCGAATTGACTTAGATTGCTTCTTCTTTTTTTCATTTTTCTTTTGAGACTGTGTCCCTTTTATTTTGTCCTTCAACAATGGGTTACTTGGGAGTTGGACTTCGTTTTTTTTTAATTATTATTTTGCTTTCTTTAGGGTAATCACATTCTCCTGACTGAGATCGTGTGTTTAGCTGGTTGGGAATTAGGTTTTGTTATGTTTTTATTTGTTTTCGGTCTTGTGACCAGAGTGAAAGGTTTACCAAGGTGACTCAGATTTGTTTTTTTTTTAAATTGCTTCTTTTTTTATTTTGTCCTTTAACAACAGGTTGGTGAAGACCTCGACTTCGTCGTTTTTCTTGATTTGATTTCAATGAGGTGACATAATTCTCATAACTTAAATTGTGGGTTTATCCAAGTTGATTTTTTTTTTTTATCCTTATATATTTGGCTTACTGATAATTGGCTTTCATAATTGTTTAACTTTGCATTCTATGATATAATCACTTTCTTATCACCTTATTTACAGTTTTTTTTAGGTTAACTAGGGTTGGTCTAGATCTATTTAGTATATTGTTATCTCAATATTTTTTAAAATTTTTTTTCTAATATACCACCGTTTTATTATTTCAAAAAAGTGTTATCCAAATAAATAATTAATTTATATTTTATAATTGATTTTTTATAATGTTAGCTAGTTATAATTTAACCCGCAACACGGGATAAGTATCTAGTTATAGTCTAAGTGGCAAACCCTCTCTCTCTCTCTTAGGAAAAATAATGGTTTTGACGTCTAATTATATATATCATAGGCAGCTGAAAACTGAGTAGGAATGCAAATCCGACCATGAAAAAATTAGTCAACGAAAAAAATCCTCTTCTGCCAAAGACGGCAGACAAATCTCCAAACAACTTGAGAAGAAGAACAAGTAGCTCACCAATATCGTATGCTTTAGATTATCGAAGTAGATCAGAGTAGAAGCCCGAATTTTACAAGTCAAAACATGAAAATTAAAAAGAGTCATCTATAGATTCTTTACTCCTTTAGGCTTTTGACACGTGTATGACATCCTCCGTGGGGCACTCTTACCTAAACCAAACAAAACATTTCATGACGCTGGAGTTTCGTGTGATGGTATTGGTTGTTAAGAAGAACAGCCACCAGCTCCAACATGCAAGGCTACTCTTCTGGGATAATTTGTCACCATGTAATAATCTGTTCAACTGATCACCAAATTATATATGTATAGAGTATTTAGGTACTAGTGCCACGTTACGTGTGGAGATGTGCTGTAATCACCAACCAATCACCATATCCAAAACCAAAATGATTGTAAAACAGGTTTGCCATGTTGATAGATCATGGAGTAGTGAGTTTTACAGTAAGTTGGTTTGGGAGTCCGGTCGAATTATCTTTCTGAAAAAAATTAAATTTTTTATTTTATTTTTGAATTATTTTGATATGTAAATGTCAAAAATAAATTTAAAAAAATAAAAAATATATATTATTTTAATATATTTAAGAGTAAAGAAACACTTTTTAGTTTTATTTTTATGCTGACCAATAATTTTTTTTTATTGGAACTTACCTTTGGAATTTTTTCGGGCATTTAAAGTTTTGAAATGTACAAAATCAGATAATTGAGATGTATTAAAGACGTTTGTAATTATTCATGCGAAGACCATAAGAAAAAAAATGTATTTAAAGATGATGCTTTGTTTAAAACATGAATGGGAAAAATACAAACCAAACAATAAAAATATATAAAACTATTAGGCTAAGTATTTTCTTTAAATATGAGCAATAAAAAACGTTGTCGTGAAACTTAACTCAAGGTCGAGTTGGCATAAAACACAAGTTATGAATTATATAATTAACTAATTTTTTTATAAAAAATAATCAAAATTGAATTTTTTTTAAGTTAACAAATTTTGATCAAGTCATGAACTAATTTAAATTTTTAATTAAGTTATATTAAATTAATTTTTATTAAATTTAGTCTAAATTACGTTCTAAATTGATTCATCGACCATTCCGGTTTTTTAACTATAATAAAAAGGCTGTAGGTGGTCAGATTAGTAAAATTTACAGTCCAAAGCACCACATAAGGAGGGTAAATGTTTTAAAAGGTAAGGTTGTTTTATGCTTAAATCTAGTCCGAAATTAAGGGTCAGTTAAAGCAATTGAAGGACGCAAATCATACGCTTACAGGAACAGCAACCATTAGGCAACTGAAAATCGTCATCATTTCGTCCATATCTCTTGGAAAACATTGTGCACGCGCTGAAGAAGAGAGTGATTATTATCTTGTTGTAAAGGTCCCACCATCTATCATTTATCGCCCCCTCTTTCCACGTAACTATTTAGTTAGGTTGCAGGTCAGAAGTTGGAGCTTAAAAGCCTCCATCCCTCTACTCCAGAACAAGAAAGGAACTAAAAGTACAATCCAAGCCTGAAGAGTGAAGCCGGAAACCTCCCTTTGCTTTTCTCTCCCTTTTGTCCTTCTCTCTGCGTTCAATGGCCGGTATTGACGATGGAGAAGTTGGATTTGAAGAAGCAATTTCATGCCTACCTTCTCATGTTCTAGATGAGGCTTTAGGGCACTCCAAGGTATAATATATACACATACACATGATACACAAACATTATCATTCAAATGAATCACAGTTCAAGTTTTTGTCTGTCTTTACTCTTTAGGTTCCTAAGTTTTTGTTTTTGAAGTTTCGGGGCCATGTTTTGTTTTAGGAATATGTGAAGCAACACCACCACCACCACCACCACCACCATCAATATCGCAGTCTTCCCAAATTGCCTCAAGACCCACATCCACAGGTACTATGCGCTTCTTTCCTTCTTGTTGCTTCCACTTCCAGAAAGTGTCTTTATATACATATATATATTCAGTTCAAACGTTTGTTTTCGTTTATTGAATATTGAAGAAAATTATATTGCTATAATATGATAAATTAATGCTACTGAAGTCAGGGTTTCACTTAAGCGAATGCTAGCTTCTGGTTGCTTAAACGTCCATAACCCAATAACTAGGAAATGAAAGTGAATTTATAATTGATTTTGAAGCCTAATGGCCATTCGATCGGTTTTCAACCATCCATGGCCTTCTTTTAGTGCCCCGCAAATAGTCTCGATGATGATATTATCGCTTCAAAGGGTCCTTTGCACGCTTCTACATTTTGGTGTAATTAAGGTGGAAGAGGCGTTAGATGGAATACAGACATGAATGTTGATGGCGTGTCCTTCTTACACGCATGCATGGAATCTAAAAGACAGGACATGCAATTAATAGAAAGATGGCTCCTAAACTGCAGGTGAAACGTGATATATAGGAATGCTGATAGATGAGTGGCTTACGATGATGTCATTAATTAGCTGGCCTCTTGTCCTCACAAATAAATGGTATTTTCAACAGTTACAAACCAAAACGACATGCATTATGTTTTTTTCCCTCTGTCACTCGGGATAGATATGGATAAATTCTCGTGGTTGTGGTGAGATAAGCTTGAGAATTTGGGATGTGTCAAAAGCAGCTTTCCGAGAAGCGGTTTGCCGTTGGCAATTTGGCATCGGAATTCTTCCTTTTTGTCATCATACGTGATATATAGAAAGTTTTCTCAGAGAACGTCCAAATCACATAGGCCTATGTACCCAACTCGATCCTACGGATGGTGAGTTAAGATAAAGATGGAAGACAATTTTACACAAAACATCACACAAATTAATGTAAACACACTGGTTCATATATTTTTTTTAAAAAAAAAATCTGAGGGAGTTGAGTAGCCGACCATATACGTTTTTAACCACGAAAAAGAGGAGAAAACCAAGATGCTTATTGATAACATAGAATAATATCCTGCACAGAGCAAGACCTTCTAAATGATTTTATTGCACTAATTCGGGTGAAATACTGTGGGGTTTACAGTAAAATGTTTTTGAGTGTTTTCATAGTGGTTCTTTCTTTCTGTTAACGACCGAGGTTGTAAATCTCTTCTCTGAAACCAATTTTGCTAAAGTATAGAAGATATCATCATTTAAAAATATTCCTTTAAAATATCTTAGTGGACTCCAATAATGAAACTTTATAACCCCACCTGCTTGTGTTCTATCAGCGCCCAAAATCCAGCCCAAGACCAGATTGTAGAACAAAATACGCCACTAACCGGGCATCAGGGGGCCCTGGAATGCAAGCTGTTTTTCTAGATTCTGGTAAAAAATCATCAGGGACTGGAGTTTTTCTTCCACAAAGGGCAGGAACCAACATGCAATCTAGCAAGAAGCCAGGTACTGCATCTTTGATGGAATAATGCGAATGTCTGATACCACAACTGTGATCCTGCTAAAATGAAGAGGCACTGAAAATATTATAACTGACGTACTGTCTTTCATGATTGTGCAGCTTGCGCTCCTGTTCTCCTCCCCGCTCGTGTTGTTCAAGCTCTAAATATCAATGTGCATGAAATAGGCTTGCACATATCACGCCGGCAAGGTTAGGCTAGGCTTTTTGCTCTTCTCTTCTATGCGTCTAGCTTTTCTTGGCTTTATGATTAATTTGTTGCCAGCTATTGTCTTATATATTGCAGATGCCAAAAATAAATCAAAAGGCAGAGACTGCAATTCTTTCAAGAAGAAAAATAGCAAGGACGTGTCAGCACAATGCGCTGTTGCAATAAATAATGAGAATTCTTCACCAGAGATATTTCTTCCCAAAGAGTGGACTTATTGATCCCCAAAGGGGCTGCCATATCACAGTGCATAAAAGCAAGAGCTCTCATTATGTTGTGCTGCTAAATATCTTGTACAATGTAAATTGAATAATAATAACAGCACGCTATCTCCTTTATTGTTTATCCAAAGCTTCATTGGCATGAGACTTCTTTTATAGCTTGCATGCAAGTAAGATATTGGTAGGACAGCACCGGGTTTAATCTTGAAAAAATTTCCAATGACAGGATGGAAGTCTCTGGTGGGTATTATATTAGCAAGCTATATTTTGATCGTCTGATTGATGATCTTGTAAACTAAATGGTCAAGCAAATAGCATAAGGATAACATACAAATTTGTAGTCGAGTGAGAGTACCAAGGGAAACTACCAAACGTCAATTGATAATAATGCATCACAGATATACAGAATTTTTGACCGTTGAGTCAAGGCTGGTGAATAAATTTGACTAGAGATAAGATAAGGACAGTTACTTACAAACGCTGCTGCATAGGTGTATTGTATTTTAAGGGAAGCATGATCAG
>Ga0325414_1001417_pt1 | contig 23069 bp, 19 predicted proteins | sample PopdelMetagenome_8_FD_206183 | JGI IMG/M metagenome (GOLD analysis project Ga0325414, IMG submission 206183) | Populus deltoides microbial communities from Bellville, Georgia, United States - Leaf-PdKOR-R3 | ecosystem: Host-associated > Plants > Phyllosphere > Phylloplane/Leaf | place: USA... | reverse complement strand
TAGAGAACCTCTCTACTGTCCAAGCTCCTAATGTTGTTCCAGAAATGAACCATGTGTTGGGTTCTAAAGTTGATGAGGTGAAGGTAGGGTCTCATCAACAAGAACAACTAAAACCTAGAACCAAATTCTCAGATTCATTAAACTCTTCACTGGAAATAGTTTCAAATTGATCATGAACTAATTTTTCAATAATGTCCACTTCCTGTAAATCATTATTATCTCCAGGTTGCTTGCAAATGTTGAAAAATATTCATCTCCAATGTCATGTTTCCAAATGATAACTCCATCAGTCCATTCCTACAATTAATCAATGCATTAGAAGTTGCAAGAAACGGACGTCCTAAAATAACTGGAATTGAATTACATGCTTCAACAGGTTGTGTATCCAAGATAATAAAATCCACAGGATAAATGAATTTATCAACTTGTACTAACACATCTTCAACTATTCCTCTAGGCACTTTTACAGATCTGTCAACAAGTAAAAGAGTTACAGAAGTTAGTTTTAACTCACCTAGATTGAGACTCTGAAAGACTGAATATGGAAGTAAATTCACACTAGCTCCAAGATCAAGTAAAGCTCTTTCAATTTTATGTTCTCCAATAAAGCAAGAAATTATAGGACAACCAGGGTCTTTATATTTCAAAGCATTATTGTTATGAAGAATGGCACTTACTTGTTCGGCTAAAAAGGCTTTCATTTTCACATTCAGTTTTCTCTTCACAGTGCACAGATCTTTTAAAAATTTAGCATAAGAAGGTACATGTTTAATAGCATCTAATAAAGGTATATTGATCCTCACCTGTTTGAAAATTTCAAAGATTTCAGAGTTGTGATTGACTTTTCTTTGTTTGGTCATGACATGAGGAAATGGAAGTGCTGGCGGGAAATAAGTCTTTTCTTTACAATGTTCAGATTCAACCCCTTCCTTACCCTCAGAGATTAACTCATCTTTCTCACAAGGTTCAAGAGTGGGATTTTCAATAATCTTACCACTGCGAAGAGTGATGACTGATTTGACTTGATCCATATGTTGGCTTCCAGAACTACTTGTGCTTGCATTGTATTGCCCCTTGGGATTTTGCAGTGGTTAAGATGGAAACTTACCGTTTTCTTGAAAACTGAGAGCAGATGTGAATTTTGCAAGAGCATCTTTTAGATCTGCCATGGTTTGAGCATTTTGAGTGTTGATTGTCTCCTGCTTTTCATTGAATACATGCAATGTTTCCTCAAGATTTCTTCTAGGAGGTGGACCATAAGGAGGTGCATATCCATGAGAATATTGGAAATTATGGTGTGCTTGAAACGGTGGCTGTGAAGTTTGTGCATTATTGTTACCACTCTTCTAACTGAAATTTGGGTGATTTCTCCAACCAGGGTTGTATGTTTGCGAATATGCATTATGATTGTGCCTTTGAAAACTGTTTAAAACATGGGCTTGTTCATGAAGGCATTCCTTGAAAGAAGGCAAAGTTGGACAGTCATTGGTTGTACGTTCATTCATTTCACAGATTTGACACACAATGTCTTAAACAGATTTTAATTGACCATTCTTTTTAAATTCAAGTGCCTCCGCTTTTCTAGCTAAAGATGCAAATTTGGCTTGGAGGTCATGATCTTCCCTAAGGTTATTGTACATACCTCCACCAGATGTATGAGGTTGAGTTTTACCTGGTGTCTCATAAGTGCCTGTAGTGTCCTAATTTTGAGCATTTTCAGCTAGCAATTCTAGGTACTCCCTTGCTTCATCAGGGTCTTTATTTTCAAAAGTTCCGTTGCACATCAATTCCACCATTTGCCTATCTTTAGGTGTTAATCCTTCATAAAATGTGAAACCAATCTCCACGTTTCAAAACCATGACGAGGGCAAGTATTAAGCAAATCTCGATACCTATCCCAACATTGATAAAATGTTTCTCCTGGTTTTTGAGTGAAAGTGGTAATTTGTCTTTTGAAATAGTTTGTTCTGTGAGATGGAAAAAACTTCTTTAAAAATTGTTGTTGCATTTCATCCCAAGCACGAATGGATCCTAACCTAAGATTCTGTAGCCATGTTTTAGCTTTATCTTTTAATGAAAAAGGAAAAAGCTTTAATCTGATGGTGTTCATGCTACAATTTAAGTCATTATAGGTATTACAGACTTCTTCAAATTCTCGCAAATGCAAGTATGGATTTTCTAGATCTAAGCCATGAAAAGAAGGTAAAAGTTGAATAATACCTGGCTTAAAATTAAAGTGAGATGCATCAGGAGGGAAAACTATACATGAGGGTGCACTTGTTCTTGTTGGATTCATATGGTCTCTTAGTGTTCTAACTCGATTATTCTCATTATTCTCACTACAAAGTCTACCACTTAATGTATGTTACCAAACTCTCATGCATGTGTAAGAAGAGAATAAAAGGAAGAAGGAAACAAGAGAAAAAGAAACAAAAGTTAGATACAAGAGAAGTGAAAAATAAAAAATAAAATAAATATTATAATTTATACAAGAATTTACCTCCCCGGCAACGGCGCCAAAAACTTGATACGATCAAAGAGTTGATGTCTTATCCAAAGTGCAGGAGTGTCACAGCAATAAATAACCCGGCAAGACCGGGGTCGAATTACAGGGAGGTGAACTATATAAATTATAACAACAACAACAACAACGATGATGATGATGATGATTTAAAGAGGACTTTGAGATATAAGATTATTAAAGAAGATTAAAAAATGATAAAAACAAATGTCAAGGTTAGAGGGTTCACTAATAGTATTAGAGATAAGTAAAATATAAACTCTTTATAAATTATCAACATGATCGTATTAATCATCTTATTTACATAATACCATACTTACAAATTTTATCAAGCATTCATGATGCTAATTTATGTTGACAACAAATCAAGTTCCTCTCATAATAACGATGTCGGCCGAAAACTATAAAAGATCAAGTATTTGATGTACCAAGTGTTATACAACACAAATCTAGATTAACCATTTAACAAGCAAGGTATTAAGGATTGATAAGATAAAAAAAGATGAGACATGTTAATAGCAAATTGTTTAGGATTTAATCATTGAAGTCCATGTTGAGTTTATATTATACTTATTCTAACACCATTAATGAAACCTTGTCACCTTGACATAATTAACTTAGCTAGACATAATAAAGAAGAACATAAATAAACAAGATAAGAACATAGTTAACTAAGTATAGTAAAGGAAATGAAAAGCATAAACAAGAGATTAATGAAAATAAAACTTAAGCATTACAACAATAAATAGAGAGAAAGAACATGATCTTGATCTTAGAACCAAGATTGCTAAATGAATGGCAAATGCCTCCTTTTATAGGCTAAAATTCAGAACTATTCATTTGGTAATTGATTATTGATGCAGTGGCCAACTATTGATTTAGTGGACTTGGTGGACAGCAGCACTCAAGCACTTTGGCTGGATGCAATGACATCGATCCATTCAGAATTTGGCAAAGTGTTCTTCATGAAAGTTGGCAATCATCTTAGCTTTCCACCCATAAAATATCAGAGCATTTGGATCACTAGAGCTCGAGATATGGCTAAAATACTGAGTAGTGTTGTTGGTGGACGTAGTGGATAGACCTCAAACTCTTGTCTGGACGAAATGTCATTGTTACCATCTGAATTTGAGAAAATTGTCTTTTCCTTCCACCCACAAAATTTCATGTCATTTGGCCTTCTAGAACTCCAGATATGGGTAAAATTCTAAGCAGTGTTTGGGCTAGATTACAAGACAGATTCTGACTTCTCTTTTGTGGCCAAACTTTGAATTTGAAAACGACAGATTTGGGTCTTACACTATTCATGAACATTGTAGGCCTATTTCTTAGCTTTCCATCCATATAAATTAAGCTGAAATCCAAGATCTACAGCTCCAGATATGACCCAATAACTGAACAGTGTTCCAATTTGAATTGAATCGGTATCTCCTTTCTAATCTTAGCCGTTTCTTTGTCCTTTCACTTTTAATAGTTAATCACATCAATCAATCCTTTGAATTGTGAGATATGCCTGCATTTAAAATGAACATTTACCATAAATTAAAGCTATCTTATATTATCAGATCTGTTATTATAAAACATGCTCTAGTTAAGGAGTTATTGATACTTCAAGTGCAAAATAATGATATAAAACCTTGATAAAAATACACTTTTAAGTACTAATCAGTAGCACAATTGGAGACTATGACACGTGTGCTGGAAAGAAGTAATGAGGCTTTAGTAACCAATAATGAAGTACTAATCATTGATAATACTTAGTTCCATGACAAAATAAGATAAATGACAAAGCAGATTGGCTAAATAGCCCATCATGTTGAAAGGTTGAAACAACAGGACATCCAAATTGGAAATGATGTTGTGAAGTACCGAGAACATATGAGTACATCACTTCTTTCGTTAGAAACATAGCTAATAGAGGAGATGCTTTTATGAGTAGTGATGTATAAGGCTTTTGAATTTTAAAAATTTTCAAACGATGTACAGACTCTTTTATTTATGAAAAGGTCACAACCCATCTTTTTTTCTTATGTGTTTTGGGATTCAAACTTGATAAGAGCTTGGCAAATACTCCTTTATAACAACAAATTAGGCTAAAAAATCTTGCCTAAGGAATTATGAAAGTCATGAATCAATTCGGAAAGGTTAATCCATATCTAATATACATTGATACATGCTTCATGGTCATGCATTTAATCACACATTTACTCATAAATTGTCATATACATTACAGATTGTGAAACATAGATCCCGTACCCAACTAAAAAAAAAGAATAATAAGGAGAGAACTCTTCTGAAATTACATAATCAAAATAAGTTAGAGTCCATAAAGAATGAAGTTGCTTGAATAACCAATCTACCCAAGCAATTTTTAAGATCCAAGAATGGGGAGGGAACGTCTACACAACCTCCTATAGAAACACCAACAACTCACATCTCTTATACATCTTAGAACTTGGAGGCAAATTTAGCAACTAAGCAACATTTTATCCCCTTTCCCCCCGTCCAGCTTGCTCAAGCTCCGGTCGTTATGAATTTAACAACTGAAGAACCCTATGATGATAAATCTACTGGTCCTATGAAATATAACAAGTTGTCTGCTATAGAAGAGAGATTAAGAGCATGTGAGGGAAATGATTTGTTTGACCCTATACGAGGAGGTAAAATATGCTTGGTGCCAAACATTATGGTGCCAAAGGATTTTAGAGTGTCGGACTTCATCAAGTACACTAGACTAGAATTTATGAACACCCATCTCTAATCATACTACAACAAGATGACTGAAGTGATACAAATTGGTATGTAAGACTAGACAATACCAGGATCAAGAAGTGGAAAGACTTGGTCGAGGCCTTCCTAAAGCAATACAAATTTAACCAGTAAATTGCCCCTAACAGAACTAACCTTATGACAATAGAAAAGGGAAACCAAGAGTTTGTGAGGGCGTATACATAAAAGTGGCAGGATGAGGCCACGTATATCCAACCTCCTTTGATAGAAATAAAGATAGTGACTTTGTTCTCCAATAACTTCATGTCCCCTTATTATGAACATTTAATGGGTAACTCGTCTTATCATTTCTATGATGTTATATGTATTGTTGAAAAAATAAAGTATGGGATTAAGTCTGGACGTATAAATAAGACGGTGGAAAAGAAAAGGTTTTGCCGAGAAGAAAAAGGAGAGTGATGTGAACAATCTGGAAGGCTGGTATAAGGGCAAAAAAGCAAACTACCATAACCCTCAAACATCTACCTCTTAAGTTACTAGCATTAACTTAGCCAAGCCTTTTGCCCAAAATAAAACCAATCAATCAAATAACTAGAATAACTGCCAAAAACCAAACACAAGAAATATCCTAGAAGAACTACCACTATTACCTATGCCCTAGAAAGATTTGTATACCAAATTGTTTAGTATTAGACATATATCTCCTATCCTTATACCACCACTACAACCACCTTTTCTTGTCTGGTACAAGCCAAATTTAACTTGTGAATATCATGCTGGCAATCCCGGATAAGGTATTGAAACCTATTATGCTTTTAATAAAAGATCGTTGGAACCCATCAAGATAGGATGGGTAACTTTCGAGGATTCACCCAATGTTAATTCAAATATGTTACCTACCTATATTGCAGATAACAGTGGCATATGTATGGTGGAAGTTGGGAGTAAAAACGAGGTGCTGAAGGTGTCTATAAAAAGATTGTATGACATATTGGTACAATCAGAAATTTTAAAAAAGGATGTTTAATATCATCTATAGAGAGGTGACCATTGTGAATTTCATGAAAGGAAGGGACATCACATTGAGGAGTGCATTGAGTTTTGCCAAAAGGTTACAAGAATGCTAACCCTAGAAGAGTTAAGGATTGAGGCCATGAAAGGTAGTAATGAGGTAAGAATAATGGAAAGTCAAGAGAAACAGTTAGATGTATGTAGTGTCCAACCAACCAAAAATTAATGGACCATCCAAACTGATCTTGACTAAATCTTCTTGTGCAAATAAAGAAGATCATAATGTGATGCCTTACAATTATGGTTGTACCTCCAACATAAAAAATCTTATTCCCTATTTCTAAAATGAGATCAGTGGGCTAACCCGGAGTGGTCGTTACTTCACGCTTGAAGATCTAAGAAAACCTAAAGGCAAGGAAGTGAAAAATCTTGACAAGAGACTTAAAGTTAATAAACTTGTGACTGGAAAAAAATTGAATGAATACCTAGAGTTGATAAAACATAGTGAATAATGCATAATAGATTAACTGAAGAAAACCCGATCAACATCTCCCTTATGTCATTGATACTCAGCCCTAAACCACTCCAAAATGCTTTACAAAAGGTGCTGAACGAGGCTAATACACCTATATTTCATAAAAGATGAGCTGGACATAACAAACCTATTATACATCATTATCAAATGTAAAGATTGCCTTATAGGCAAAGTGCTCATTGACAATGTCTCAACTTTTAATGTGCTTCCAAAAACATATGCTAAAAGAGATTCCTAGTACCATGACGGTGAGAGCATATGATGGCTCACCTAGACAGATAATTGGGACCCTAGAAATAGAATTATATGTGAGGCCATAAGTGTTCTTGGTGACACTACAACTGATCGATATCCACCCTTTCTATAGTATGTTATTGTGAAGGCTTTGAATTCACACAATTGGGGCAGTAAATTCGTCATTGCACCAATGCTTGAAGGATAACATAAATGGGATATTGATGACTGTTAAGGTTGAAGAAACATTTTCTATGGTAAAGAACATGGTTATACCATTCATTGAGGCAGAAGAATGCAAGGACGGGAACATCCATAATTTTAAAATTATAAACATTGAGTGGGTTTCTAAGGTCATGGTGCTGAAAAGGCCAAAGATTTTAAAAGCATCGAGGATAGCAGTTAAATGCTTTTTGGAACATGAAATTCCATTTTAATATAACCTTGACACTAGGATGCCAAAAAGGTTTAATCTGATGAAGGTAAAAAATGTTGATTAGATATTCAGGCTTAGATATAAGCCCAAAAAAAAAAGGATTATCGTTGGGCTACTGGTATGAAAAGAAAAAAAGAGAATGACCAAAATTGATGGAAGAGAGCTTGAAGAAGAAGATTTGGTCACTTGTGATCGAGATTCCTACTCCGATTAGGGTTTCATTTTAAAAAGCTACATATGTGATGCAATCTGACAAAAGAATGGAAAGCCTTGGTTAGAAATTATCTACAATCGACATGAATACCTTGGAGAAAGATAATGTTAAAGGAGATGATCAAAAGATAGAGCTTAGAAATAAGGATAAGGTGCTGCCGTAGTTAACCATCCATGCTCTAGAAGAAATCTCCGGTAAGACCTTCATGTGAAAGCTGGCTAAGGGCGAGAAGTTTCAAAACTAGGTGACATGGAAAGCTCCAATGGTTTTTAAAATGTAAACCAGCATTGCTTTCTTAAAATGCTTTTATCATTGCTTTTGTTTGCCTTTTCTTTTTCTGGTTGACAATCGAGGCTCAAGATATCAATTAGGTTTTATCTTTATTATTGAGCCCACCTTTTCTGAATAATGAGATCCTGTATTTTTCTAAAATTGTCTCTTTATTTTACTTGTGCATTTACATCAAACATTTTCTACTTTTAAGAATCCTAAAAATAGATCTTCCACAACATCACATACACTTAACATGAAGAATGAATGGCCAAACTATAATGAATATGTGGTAACTATGGAAGAAGAAGAATAGGATGAAAATAATATCAAGGATTTCACAAAATTAATAGAGCAGCATGAACAGGCTTGGAAACTCGCAACAAAAGAACTTGAAACCATAAACATATGTGATGACCAAGTTAAGAAAGAGCTGAAAATAAGAGCCTTGATTACTCATGAGGAAAGAGTATAAATAATTGTCATGTTATAATAATATACAGAAGTTTTTACTTGGTCCTAGAAGGATATGCCTAGTTTGGATATAAATATCATAGTACACAAGGTATTACTGGTAGAAGGACACAAACCACTTAAATAAAAGTTGAGGAGAACTCATTCAGACATTCTGATCAAAGTTAAGACATAAATTAAGAAGCAATAAAACACTGATTTTTTAGAAGCAATTAAATATCCACAATGGGTATCTAATATAATTATTGTACCAAAAAAGAAGAGGAAGATCAGAGTCTGTATGGATTTTAAGGATCTAAACAGGGCTAGCCTTAAAGATGACTTTTCTTTTCCACACACACACACACACACATATATATATATATGTTTTGGTTGACAACGTTGTATGCAGTTCCTTGTATTCCTTTATAGATAGCTTTTTGGGGTAGAATGAGATAAAAATGGCTTTAGAAGATAAGGAGAAAACGACCTTTATCATGTTATGAGGAACATTATGCTACAAGGTTATGCCATTTGTGTTTAAAAATACAGGGGCCACCTACTAGAGGGATATGGTGACTCTATTTCATGATATAATACACATAGAAATTGGGGTGTGAGTGGATAATATGATTGCTAAGTCCAAGAAAGAAGAGATTCATCTCCAAGTTTTAAGGAAATTATTCGAGAGATTAAGGAAGTACAAAATGAGGCTCAACCCTATAAAATGATCACTTGGAGTTAAGTCTAGGAAGTTAATGGGATTCGTGGTAAGTGACATATGGATAAAGGTGGATGCTAATAAAGTGAAAGTCATTCAATCTATGCCTTCTCCTAAGATAAAAAATAAGGTCAGAGGATTCTTAGGTAGGTTGAAATATATTGCCTGGTTCATAACCCAACTAACAACAACATGTGAACCTATCTTTCAGCTATTGAGTAAAAAATATCCTAGAACTTGGAATGAGGAGTGTAAAAAAGCCTTCAATAAAATCAAGTAGTACTTATAGAACCCGCATCTGCCTGTTCCTCTAGTATCAGGAAGGCGTTTGATACTATATCTAATAGTGACTAAAGTACCTATGGGATGTGTACTAGACCAACATAATGAAACCAGAAAGAAAAAAAGAGTCATTTATTATCTGAGTAAGAAGTTCACAGAATGCGAGTCTAGATACACAATGATAGAAAAAATATTTTACGCACTGGTGTGGGTGGGAAAAAAATTACGACATTATATTTTTATAATACTACGTGGTTGATTTCAAATGTGTATCTCTTGAGGCATATCTATGAGAAGCCATATCTATCAAATTGAATTACAAGATGATAAATTATGTTAGCAGAACACGACATAGTGTATGTGATGAGAAAAGTCTTGAAAGGGAGCGCAATCGATAACCATCTGGTTTAAAATGCCATTGAAGATTATGAGCCATTGGATTTTGACTTTCCTGATGAAAATATATTGTTAATCGAGGAAGAAGAAAACAAGAAAAATTGATGGACTATCTAATTAGATGGGGCAGTAAATGTATATGGTAATGGAGCTGACACAATAATAATCTCTTCTGATAAGAAGTAGTATCCAGTTTTGGTTAATCTACATTTTGAATGCATCAACAATACAGCTGAGAATAAGGCTTGCATCATTGGTTTAAAAGCTACATTAAAGCTAAAAATAAAAAAGATAGATGTGTATGGTGATTCAATGTTGATTATCTGTCAAGTGAAAGGACAAATAAAGAAAAAAAAGTTGAGATGCTACCAACAATATTTGTCCAAAGTGGTAAAAACGTTTGAAGATATAGAGTTCACCCATCTAGGAAGAAAAGAGAACTGGTTTGCTGATGCTTTGGTCATATTAGTTGTCACGACTAGAATTGACTTCGGGTATAAGGTACAACCAATACACATTGATATCCAAAATTTCCCAGTTTGTTGTTGCTCAGTTGAAGGAGAGATAGATGGAAACCCTTGGTACTATGATATCAAGAATTTTGTGCGAAACCAGGAATATCTCATGGGAGCATCTAAAATAGATATGAAAATCTTGAGAATATTGGGTATGGATTTCTACTTAGATAGGGAGGTCTTGTATAAAAGATCATCCGACGGAACCTTGCTAAGGTGTTTGAATGAGGCTAAGGCCAGAAATACATTGCGAGAAGTCCATGAAGGGATTTGATCAACTCATGCTAGTGGGCACGTGACGATAGGAAAAATACAAAGAGCTAGTTCTTTCATGATAACATTAGAAAGAGACTGCATTGACTATGTGAGAAAATGTTATAAGTGTCAAGTATATAACGATAAGATCAATACACCTCCAGCTCCTCTATATAATCCAACATCTCCATGGCCATTCACGATATGGGGAATTAATGTGATTGTGCATGTCAACCCAAAAGCCAACAACAAGCATAGGTTTATCCTTGTGTCTATCGACTAGTTCATAAAATGGGTAGAAGCTAGTTCATATGCTCATGTAACATAAAAAAATGGTGAAAATGTTTATAGAAAAGGACTTAATCTGCCGATATGGTCCATTAGAAAAAATAGTGACTAATAATGCTCAAAATTTCAACGACAAGATTATAGTAGAGTTCTGTGCCAAATGGAAAATCAAGCATTCTAATTCCTCATCATACAAGCCAAGGATGAATGGTGTTGTAGAAGACTCCAACAAAAATGTCAAGAAGACTATTCAGAACATGGTGGTCACATACAAAGATTGGCATGAGATGTTGTCATTCATCCTTCACACATATCGAACTATAGTTAGAACTTTAATGGGAGTTACCTTGTACTCTTTGGTAGATTGAGGCCTAGTGGACCAAAATGAGATATAAACAGTTAAACTTGATTAGTGAGAAAGGGATAACTGTGATTTGTCATCACCAACATTACTAGAAAAGAATGGTCAAGGTGTATGACAAGAAAGTTCGAATGTTCTGGAAAAGAGATCTTGTGCTGCACAAAATAATATCCTTACCAGGAAAAGATTAAAGCAAAGGGGCGCCTAATTACAAGGGTCCCTATGTATTGAATAAGGTTTTCTTAGGATACTATGTATGATGTATTCATTTTCTTACAAATCAACAAAGTGAAGTTTGACAACGAACTCTTCATATAAAGAACTTTTATTTATAAATTGCTTGATCTCACAACATTTGAAATCCTTTTCTTAAAAGAAAATTCTTGAAATAACTAGTTTTGTGCATGATCACGAGAAATGAATCATAAAAAAAGGCTCAAGATGGAGTTTAAGCAATTCTCGAATAAAAGGTAACCAAACCAAACAAACCAAAGCTAACTATGAGATAAAACCTATCTCTGAATTACATGGGTAAATGGTTAGTAACGAATCTGTAATCACCCATAAGTTTTTTTGGAAAAGGAAAAAGTTTATCGATACTAATGATTTGTGTTTGAAATGAGAAAAGGACATCTTTGTTATCCCCTCACTTTCTAAGAATAGATCCTTTGTTGTCCCTATTTGAGCCTGGATAAGTTTTTCTTCAAAAAAACCCTAACTAGAATCACACTCCACACTAGGGGTAAGAAAGAAATGTAAGCAAACTACCAAAATATATATATGGATATATGAAATTCAGAACCTGACACTAGGAGGCATCATTATATAAAAAAAAAGGACAAGAAACAAGAAGCAAAAAAATAAAAATAAAAGGAAGAAGAAAAAAAAGAAAAAGAAATGATGATTTGATGATGTTTCAAGACTTAGACAAAGATCTCAAAGCAAGACATTTCATTAAGAAAGAGATTTTATCCAAACAAAGTCCATAAGTCGACTTCATAAAAGAAAAGAGGTAGAAAAAAGTGATTATAAGGCTTTGAACCCTTAAACATTTTTTAAGCCTTAAAAGCATATATTTCTTCAATCCATTATGTGCATTTGAAAATCATTTCTAATCAAGCATACACAACATGAGTTGATAAATAATGATCTTATCGTTCACGCAAAGTGATAAATGAGTAGCGACCTGCTTTTTTTCATATAAGAAAAATATAAATTCTAACTTGAGGCAAAAATTTGATTCTATACAGATTTTTAATGAGAAAAGGATTGATGACATTGAATTATAGGGTTTTCGTTTTGAACCGAAACCCATTTTGATAAAATCGTGTTTATTATTTGATAATTGAAGTAAATGGATGCTAAATTATTGATCTTTGCATGATTTCTAACATGTATGTGCCTTTTGTTTGACCGTATCTAGTATAATTAGGACTTCATGTTGTTGGGTTGGGTTTGGGCATGTTCTTCTTGTTCTTGAGAAGAAGATTGTTTTAAACCCTTAATTCGGGCTAATTATGATTCATTTCTTTGCACATAACGCTTCTTTATGCTTGATTGGTAAATAATCTAGAGTTTATTTGCATCAATAACAAGTTTTTAATCCTAGAGTTTTGGTTTTAAAATCAAAACCTATTTTGACAAAATTATGATGTTTAAGTGATAATTATAGTCAATAGATGCTAGATTGTTGATCCTTGCATGATTTCTAGCATGTATGTGCCTTTGTTTCGACAATATCTGGTCTGATTTGGGTTTCACGTTACTAGGTTTGGGTTTCAGTGTTCTTGGTGTTCTTTATTTTTTTTGTTTAATCCATTGCGTTCAAGAATTTTTGTGTTTAATCTATTTTTTTACTTTGATTTTGTTTTTGGGTTGTTCTTTGGTCAAACCAAAATCTTTGATTCGATTTATGGTCAAACAAAAAATTCCAGTTCAACCCGGTTGGGTTGGCCTAGTTAGGTCAAAATTGAGTCAAGGGCTTAAGACCCCGTTTGGTTTGCCAAGTTTTTGTTAAAGGTTTTTTTTTTAAGGGTATTTTTGACAAGCACTCTTTAGATCTATTTTAGTAGTTTTATTACAAGGAAAAATGAGTTATTTTTTTTGCCAAATAAAACCTTAAAAATATATTTTATTTTTTTCTTAGCCAAATTCTAAAAAGTTTATGCATATTTTTTTTATATTAAAAATCAAATTTTTATCACGTTTTGAAGAAAAAGAATTAGTTAAAGGGTATCATAATGAGTTTATTATTATCCGTTAGAACTTGGGCTACATTTCAAAAACACAAAAAAAAAATATTTTGTTTCTTTTAATATAGGAGATTATGAACTTATACGTAAAATGTATTCCTGATATTAATTAAAAAAATATAGCTCATTTTATTTTTTATATTTTTGCATCAGAATGGTTAGGTTTTAATGTGATAAGATAAATATCTTTTTATTAAGAAAGACTTTTCTTAAACCCTAGATACATCAATGATTAGAAAACACAACATTATCTTAGTAGATCAGACAAATAGATAATGTAGCTTACTTTAGGTAAGGCGTACTAGGGGTGCTAATATATTATTTTTACGTAATTAGTCCCCTTCCCTAGACTTTGAGATCATTTAGGGTTTCTATTGATCAAAATACTAGGTGACGACTCTCATTTCCTTTTTTTTACTGATAAAAGATAAGAATTCATTATCTTTTCCATCTATATTATTCTCGATAATCCCAATCTGGGAAGATGATAGTTGCGATGTACACATGCAATATCTATCATGAAATTGTTTTCTTTTCCCTTATATTTGAATTTTAACTCCACACTTGATTATTAGGATAATATATACAGATGTATAATATTTTCTTATCCAGATCATATAATAACTTTTGATTATCATCGTAAAAATAATTTTACAAAAGAAAATATTTTTTTTAAAAAATTATATATTAAATTAGTTAAAAATAAGTCATTTTCAATATTTTAAGTGAAACTATTATCACAACTCACCAATATATCTAATAAAAAATATCATGAAAAAACATTAAAGAAAAAAAATTAGTAGAGTAAATATTGAAATTCTTCACTAGAATTGCAATTCATCCATATCAAGTAAATAATAATATGAAAAATTTAATATACAAGCCACAATACTTTCACATAATTAAGAAATTGGTAAAAATAATTACAATTGACATATTTCAATTTAAAATTTTCCCAATACTTCTATACGTGTGTGTTGGAGTTTTCATCAATTTTATTAACTATGATTTTTACAATTCAGTAATATAAAGTTGAAGTAGAAAAAAAAAAAAATTAACCCGTAGATCATTTGTTTTTTTGTTTGGGTAAAGAACTAGAGGTTTTTAATTATTTTCAAGGAGTAATGTTATAAAAAATTATTTTTTATATATATGTGATAATTATTTTTTTTTATGAGATCAATCATTTTTCATTTATGAGATCATGTTTTTTCATTTATCAATTGATATATCTATTTTTATGAAATTTCAGTATGAAAAATTTATTTGTATATCATTCTAAAGTTTATTAGAGATGTTGGGAAAAAAGGAACCAATACAATTAGATTTACAATCTACAAGTCTTAATTCTTTTTATGATTATTATTATTGCATAATTAAAAATATTGTTAACCAATCAACAAACTAGACAAACCATCACAAAAAAAATCAACACCAAGATTTTTACATGAAAAGCTCCAATATGGGGAAAAAATCACGAGATCGTAGCCCACCTAATAACTTTCACTATTAATAACAATAATAGATACACAAGTGTTTTTTCTTAGTTAAAGGGCAAGGGTTACAACATAAATCTTCAAGAACAACATATTATTGGAATACATCAACATTTAAGAGAAAGATTTGAGAAAAATCTTACAAATTGACAGGTATACTTTTATTAAGAACATACCAACTTAGACGCCTCTAACCTTTAATTCAACCATACTAAATGAAGAGTTATTTGTGCAAAACTTGTTAAAATTACAGATTGATCCAATAATGAATCAGCTGCTTATCCTAGTTTGAATATAGACTGCTTAAGCTGCCATCTTTTCTCCTTTTCTCTTAATATATGTTGGCCACGAACTTGAAAATAAGTCAAAATTAGCCTTTTATACCTACTTATCTATATGACATAAGAGACTTTAAGTATTTGTCCCTCTTTTTCTTAATTTATATAGGTTATAGTTCAAAAGAGAAGGGACCATATCCAACAAAAGATCTGCACATCAACAATAACTTTAGTATTGTGGATAGTTATGATAATGAAAATCCTATTTCTATACAAATATGTACATTATATGTAACAATATTTATTGAAACAAAATATACTCCTCACAATAATTACTTAGTTTTCAATATACACCAAATATCAAGAAATATTTTTCAACTTTTAGTATGAAAGCAATTCAATTGCTTAGATTAAACTTTTTATGGATTTTGTTTTCAAAAATAATTTACTTTTTGACACACAAACAAGTTAAAATTAAAATTGAAGGTTCATGTTAAAAAATGGACGTTTTGGGTTTTTTGAATATCATACACGCAATGAAAACTATAAAATAAAATTATTTGGGAGTCTCTAGGATCTCGTTAGACAGATTTAAAGTTGTTTAGGGATTTATTATATGAAGATATGATCGTTTTTTGCTTTAAACAATTCCTTAAGGGGTAATTTGTCGCAAACCAAAGTCGTCTAATTGTCCAGCCTTCAACGATAATCTACACGAACTATTCATGAGAAATCTCATAAATCCCTATTTAGTAGATAAGGTTTGTTATGCCTAGAGTGCTAACTCTAATTCTGTTTTTTTTTTTGTTTTAGTTGTTCTATCTAACAGACAACAACTCTAATTGTCTAACGATAGCTCCACCACTATTGTTGATTATTATACCATCAAAATTGAATATTCCTTCTCCTTAAAGCTTGTATTGTAGATTTGTACATTGCTTTTCTTTCTCTTAAAGATCCACTGAGATCCATTGAGTTTTATTCTTTCTGGTGGATCAACCAAGTTGTAAACTTGGTTAGTATATGAAGTCCATAGCTTTAAGTTATTTCTTGGAATAAATATCATATATTACTTCAAAGAAATTGACAGACTCATCAATTAGGAGCAACATGTTATTCATAGCTTCTATGAGAGATCCTTATCTCATTGATGAATGACTTGTCCTACTAAACATCTAATGTTTTAGCCTTATGAATATATTTCATCTAGATGTAGAGTTCTAAGAAGTGTAGAAAATCTCATTCTCTTTTAGATAGTCCTTGAAATATTTGGTCAAATATTAACCACTTCGATCCAATCAAAGTTTCTTAATACTTATTCCAATATGTATTACAATTTATATTGAACCTAGATATTTTAAATTCAAGTATATACAAATCATTCATATAATTACTGGATCCATAAAAACATCAATATTATAAAAGAACAACATTTGTCCTCAATGATAAATTTAAATCCATTTAATACTAAATAAAATGAAAACAATGTCATAAAATACTAGAATAAAATAAAAATTATAAATTTCTAGTATCAGCCCATTAGATAATAAGAAAAATAACTGGTTCCTACAGCTAATGCAGTAACCCTAGCTTCATTACTGAGTCATAGGTTCACTTTGCCTTCAACTAATCTTCTACTCTTTTTTTTTTTTGTTCCTAAAGTATAAGTTTGATTAAGCTTCTTTGCCTTCATGGTTGCAAGATATTCCTTGCAATTCCTCCTCCAATGTCCTTCCTTACCACAATAATGAAAAATGCCCTTGTGTTTCTTGATACCCCTAGTAGGTTTGTTTACTTGAGAGACAACGCCCTTATTCTTCTTAGATATTCTAGATGACCAAACTAGAAGAACTAGGCCTTTTTCCTTCTTAAGGCCCTTTTCAACAGTCTTAAGCATATTAAGCAATTCTGGTAATGTACTATCCAACTTATTTATGGGATAGTTCATAATGAATTGCAAAACGATTTGGGTAATGACTGCAAGACCAAGTCAACATTTAACTCAAAACAAATTGACTAGACCAAATTTCCTGGATTGACACTAAAATGTGAGAATTGTTATCAAGCAAGAAAAGAGGTTGTATGTTCTTAAAAAATCAATTCCAAATACCCATGTTAAGAATGTTGAAGAAGAAGTTAGGAATAAATATCAATGTGATTTCATAATGATGAATAGGCTGCATGTGTGATGTTAACCAGTATGTCACTTGAACTTCAAAGGCAACATGAGAATATGGATGCTCATACTATGATTATTCATCTCAATTTAAACTGTAATAAAATTGAAATACAGATTGGAATAAGTATTAAGAAACTCTGATTGGATTGAGGTGGTTAATATTTGACCAAATATTTTAAATATTATCTAAAAGAGAATGAGATTCTCTACACTTGTTAGAAAACTACATTAAGATGAAATATATTCCCAAGGTTAAAACATTGGATATTTAGCCTGAACCTTAAAAAACACAAAATCTCTATAAATTTGGTAGAATATGTCATTAATTAATGAGAAAAGGATCTCTCATGAAAGCTATAAATGACATGTTGTTCATAACTAATGAGGTTATTAATTACTTGGAAGTAATATATGATATTTATTCCAAGAAATAACTTGAAGCTATGAACTTTACGTACTAACCAAGTTTGGAACTTGGTTGATTCACCTGAAGGGATAAAACCCAATAGATCTAAGTAGGTCTTTAAGAGAAAGACTAAAATGAAAGGCAATGTACAAATATAGAATACAAGCTTTAAGGAGTAGGAATATTCAATTTTGATGATATAATCATCATATTTGATTTCATAAAAAATATGGATAAACCTTGTGTTTACAAGAGGTTAATGAGAGTGGTGTTATTTTCCTAATATTATATTTAAATGACATATTATTGTTAAGAAATGACATATCTTTACTTTAATTAGTAAGGTTTTAGTTGTCCAAGAATTTCTCTATAAAGAAATTAGGAGAAGCAACCTGGATATAAAGATCTAAAGAGATAGATCTAAAAGGTTGCTTAAATTGTCTCAATCCATGCTTAAGGTATGGAAGAATCTAAGATTGGATTCTTATCTATTTTGCGTGGAACACCTCCCTTGAAATACATGTGTTCTAAGATACAAATTGAGAGAGATATGATGAAAATGGTATCCTATTATTGGATATAGGATCCATCAATAGAGAAGATAAATTAGAAGTTCAAAATTGTTTGAATTAAATTTTCTCAATGAAATGTTCAAAAAATAATAAAAACTAGTTAATATATGTTTTACTCTAAATGGTTGTGTTTTAGGTTAGAAGAGTTTCAAACAAGAGAGAACAACTGATTCTATAATTGATTAAGAGTACACCTCCATGTTTGAGGAAACAAATAGGTTGTATGAATTAAGAAGTTCATCAATGAACTAGGCTGGTTCCTAGCATTGTTGATCCAGTTGCCATGTACTATAATAATAATAGAGTCATTGCATAAGTAAAGGAACCAATGTCTCATCAATGATCCAAACAAGTATTTAAGAAATTTCATTTGATTTGATAAATTAATGAAATGAAAGATTTAAAGATAGAGTGAGTACACACCGAAGAAAATCTAAAAGAACCTCTTACCAAGTCACTATCCATGCATAAACATTAATGCTACATGGAGCAATATGGTATTAGATACATAAGCGATTGACTTAAGTGCAAATGAGAGATTGTTAGTTTAATATGTCTTGTAGTCAATCAGTTAGTTACACATGAAATTATCATATTCATGTAAGTATGTGTGTGTGTGTGTGTGTGTGTGTTTGTATTATAAATAAAGGCTTAATTTATGTCTAATATTCATATAATATTAGATTAATGAATCTAGAGTAAAGAGAAAGACCATGCGACAAGAATTTTTTGTAAAGGAAATTATAAAGTTATTATAATTATGTGATTTCTATTGCATGAAAGAATTGTTCTTAAAATGTTTATGGTCGATGCTCTCTTAAATACTAGACATTCATTAAAGTCGTAAAGACTGATACATATTATGTTCTTTTCTTTATGAAAGGAAGTAATTGTTCTCATAAGCTAAGGTATAAGGGATACTTAGAAATAATATGTTGGTTTTTATCATAAGATATGTACACTAAACTGACACGCATGAGAATTTTATATAAAGAGATCATCCATGTCTATACAAAGGCTTATGTGATGGTTGTGTAAGTAATCCTTAGGCTTGAGATCACTAACTTATCTTATATAAAGAATGTTACGCTTTGATCATGTTACATGTTACCTTAATCGAGGAAATAAAATGGTAGACATTAAGTATAACATGAACTATATAAAAGTACTTGAGTGATCAAGAGATGATTCATCCTAGGTGAATTAAAGAAAATGTTTCATCTGTTCTGAAATAATATTGACTGAGAAATCTTTGACCAAGATGGAATAAGATTTGAAAAGAGTCAAATCTTATTTAAACGATCAATAACTATTATGTAGAAAACAAACATGATTTAACATGGTAGACATACTTTATATTTTAATGTTAAATTAAAATATTATTGATAAAAAGATATTAAATATAAACATATATTTACACTAATATAATAATATCATATATGACCAACTAATTAGCTATAATCATATTAAACTAATTATTTTTATTTTGTCTTTTTAGTTTCTCACACTAGTTTGGCACATGAAACAACACAATGTTGTATACAATTATTCATAAAATATTCTAGCATCACTCCTGTTTATTGCCACCAATTAAAACACTATTTTTGACAGCCAAGGGGCGTGGGGTTTCTTTAACTGATGAATTGCTCGTATAGAAAGCTAAAACTGACAGTAGTGGGACTCTCATGCAGTAAGACAATTCCCCCATTTAGCCCTCAGTTTTGTCAGCATCCTCAGACCCTCCCTCAAAGACGGATTCCAAGGTTTCTCCCAGGTTAGATAACTTTCCCCGCTGTCCTTCTTTCAGCCGGTCCAGTTATTATTACGAAGACGAGCTAGAGTAGTGGTGCCATCCTAGATAACCAACTATACCTCTTTGTCCTTGCAAGTAAGTTCAGGGTGAGATATTTTTATACCCAACGAGACAGATAAAGAAGAATCCAACTCTCTACGATAGAAAGTCTCTGTATTTTTATACCCAACGAGACAGATAAAGAAGAATCCAACATCCTACAAATCATGTTCCATGTATAGGAGAATCACTAATTTTTTTTACCGTTTAATTATGCTGCATATCCTAAATTAAATTACCTCATCATCACAACATTATTATTGATTTCTTTTTGGATCTTCATAAATATGCATTTTCAAGGTTGAAGCAAGTATAGATGCATATGACACACTCTCATCCTTTAATATTTAAATCGGTAATTTATAGGATGAGAGTACTATATAAGAGGAGGATGATAGAAGATGTAGAAGGGTAGGTTTAGAAAAGTTTGTTGATTTTGTTGATTCGGTAAAGTTGTGCCTTGTATCCGGTGACCCTTGAGTATTTATGCAACCTATGATCATGGGATCACATGGATTTACCTTGCAATTTTTATTTTTATTTTATTTTTTTAATATAGGTATCCGGGTTAGCTTACGCGCACCTCGACTAGTCTCACGAGCTCTGAAGTTAACGACTATGTAAGCCTCCAGTGGCCATCATATTAGCAACCACAGGACTAAAACCTGAGATCACAGGGGGAGCAAACCCCTTGATCACAATCTCTTACCATTGGACTACTTACTAGATGGTTACCTTGCAATTTTACTTGGCAAGGAATAGGGTCGTAGAATTGTTGTGCACTTTATGCTTCAAGGAGAAATCATGCAGAACAATTGCTTTACCATAGAGACCGGACAACTCACCAGTAAAATGGAATGTCCACATAGTTGATAACGTGAGATCTGAGCACTACTAGAAAATTGATAAATATAAATGAAAATACTGACAGAATATTTTCATTGGTAAATTACAGTGAATTTTACCAATGAAAATATTGTCTCGGTATATACCGATGGAATTACGGTGGCAAAAAAAGAATTAAAACAAAGCCAAAAAATACAATAACATGTCATTTATATGAATAGAATTACCGACGGAATTAATTTCATCAGTAAAGTGTTCACTTCACCCTAACACTGTCTATCATGTCAATTACAAAGGGAATTACCAACGAAATATTTCGTCGGTATTTTCCAAAGAATATTGGAACTGTTCACTTCCCAAATGCACTATTAATTACTATTCTTTATAAACGAAATTATTGATGGATTGAAAAGTTGTCGATGTTATTTGGCGGGTTTCTGAAAATTTTTGAGTAAATTGAAAATTTAAATTAAATATTACAAACGGAATCACCGACAGATTGAAAAGTCGTCGGTAATATTTGGCGATTTCTGAAAACATTTTTTTAAATTAAAATTTTAAATTAAATATTACAGACAAAATAACCGATGGAATGATTAGAAATATTAATATTTAATTATTCATCGGTAAAATACCCCAATAAATAGAATCCTTCATCTCACAACAAATGGGCCTGTTCTTTTTCTTTGTTTTCTTCTCATTCTTCTTTTTTCTTTTTATGTAAAAAACATTAACATTCCTTTCTTTCTCTTTTCTCCTCTCCTCTTCTCCTCCACTCTCACGTATGTCTTCTTCTTCTTCTTTTTTTTCTCTCCTCAGATTTTTTTTAATTAACATACTTTATGAATTTGTTTTTTTTTTCTTCTCAGCTTCACTCGCAACTACATTAAGGTAAGATTTTTCTTTTTTCTTCTTTTTTTTTTGTTTTTTCATTATATTTGTTTTTTTATTTTATTTTTAAATTTTTCTGCTCTTAATAATTGTATGAATGTTGTTGTAGGATTTGTTTTTCATATGAGATCATTGTTGTTGTTGTTTTATTTTTTTGTGTTATTTATTTGTTACAAATTTTTTGAGTTGATTTTCTTCTTTTTTTCAAGCAACTCAATTTAGAGTATTATGGAGTGTTGATTTATATTAATTTAATTATTTTCTAGTTTTGTTAAATTGATTTTTTTAAAATATTTTTAAATAATCACCGACAGAATTGCATACGATATTTATTTTGGTTATATGACAATTTCCAGAGGGAAATACAGACGAAACGAAGCGAGAATATTTTTTTTTGTATGCATTTTTTGTCTGTAAAACAATTGATTTTTTTTACCGACAGAAATTTATAGTGGAGCAGTTATTCTTGTGAACGTATTGCGAATCAACATAACATGTGATGTTTTATAAGCGTCATATTGATAATTTCTAAAACAGGCTATCCATGCGACATCAAGTGGTGTCATTCTAACATTTTGGGGGGCTATGACGGTACCAATATGAACATTTAACTCAAGAATCTCCATTCAATTGGGGTTTTAGGCCAATTAGTTCTAATTGAACATGAGCTATCTGATCATGGTAGCTGGTCAAACAAGAGTGATTCGATATGACTTCTTTTATATGTGTAATCATTTAACCCCCAATCTCTTAAATATCAATATGTTTAAATGACTAAGGGGTATTTAAGAGTGTAATAATGGTTATTTTTAAAGTGTTTTTTACTTAGAAATATATAAAAACAATATTTTTTAAAAAAAATTATTTTTAACATTAGCATATCAAAACGATTCAAAAACATTAAAATTTTAATTTTAAGTAAAAAAAAAATTTTTTAAATCATGAAATGCGAGTTGCACCACAAGGGTTTGTTTGGTTGGTGTGGTGTGGTTAAAATTGTGTTTTTCCCTAACCATAGTTTTAAAAGTGTTTGGTTAATAAACACACTATCATAACCTAATTTTTACCCCCTCAA
>Ga0325414_1001415_pt1 | contig 23088 bp, 17 predicted proteins | sample PopdelMetagenome_8_FD_206183 | JGI IMG/M metagenome (GOLD analysis project Ga0325414, IMG submission 206183) | Populus deltoides microbial communities from Bellville, Georgia, United States - Leaf-PdKOR-R3 | ecosystem: Host-associated > Plants > Phyllosphere > Phylloplane/Leaf | place: USA... | reverse complement strand
TCGGTTTAGATGCTTCGGAATGTAATTTGGACTTGTTTCTTCACGAAACCTGTTTGCTGGCAGAATTCAGTTGTCATCTTTGAAAACTCATATCTCCCTCATATGATATCTTTTTTGGCTGAAATTTGGATCGTGGATAGGTCTTTGAATTAGGAATCCACGAAAATTGAGTTTGCATCAATTGGACTTCTGTAGCTCCAGATATTAAATTTTGAATGGCCAAAGGTCAACACTGGCAGAATGCAAGATTTGACTTTGCAGGATGTGATTTCCATGATCTTTCTCTTTTTATTTTTCTTGCATTGCATTTCCAGAAAGGTATGGATGTTAGCTTTTTAGTGCCACTGGAATCACTTCATTTTGATCTCTAGAACTCACGCTCTGCACAAAACATCGACTAAACATCAAATCTGCCAATTACTTCCAATTTACTCCTTTTTGCATCTTTCATCCAAAAGTGCCTTCAAAACATAAAACAAAGAATATCAAGGCATTTTATATATAAAACATAGGCAAAATACTAGTTAAATGGGGTGAAACTATCAAATAATATGGTTGCATCAATAGTCGAGTCGATTAATGCTTATTTTCTATATACAAAACGTTATTTTCATATTGTGCTATAATCTGGATTTGTGAGAGAATTCCATACCTTTTCAAAATACTATTTCAGTTATCTAGTCAACCATAATCCAAGCAGGAGAATCACTTATAGGAACAACATTGTTTTTAAATATAAATGTAAATATTTTAAAACATTAATATTATTTTTTTAATTATAATTATTATTTATAAATATTTATTCATCATTTGAATTTTCTATGTCTAGTTTGAATGTGTGTGAATTAACATAATTAAAAAATGATGGTTATCAATTAGTTGAGTACGTGATTAAGAAGTTTACTTCTTTTATTTTTTAAAATATTTTTTATTTAGAAATATTTTAACATAATTTTTTTTATTTTTTTAAAATTATTTCTAAAATCAGCGTATTAAAATGATTTAAAAATACTAAAATATTATTAATTTAAAAAATATATTAAAAAATTAAATTTTTAAATATAATTTTAAAACACACAAATAAAACAGAATGTAATTAAACATAACTGCTTCGAATTATAGCATCACATGTTATATGGCTTCAGCGTGGATTTGTCCGTCTATATAATTCGCGGTTTGAGGTTGTCTACCACCCAAAAAAAGGCGTTAACATAGAAACCAGTGAATTTTAGAGAGGATGCATTCCCTTACAAAAATAAAAGAAAATTGGATGAAGTTGATGAGGAACTTACAGGCTGGTGACGTGACAAACTGTGTTGTTCACATAAGCGCAATTGCAGATTCTAGGTTGTTTGATTTGGAGGTGTGGTGGTTTTTTTTTGTAAAGCACAGTACATTTTAAGCATAAACCACACTTTCAAAAGCTATAAAAACATGCTTTTTATTTCAAAAAAACACAAGCTATCTCGTATCCAAACACACTTAAATCGGTAGGACGGTAAAAAAAAAAACCAAGCTTCTATATCAATTTATCATTCATTATAATTTATTTTTACCACATTAATGATTCATCTTAAAGATCTTTGTTGAAAATTTCATCTTAAAGATCTTTCTTGAAAAATAATTTTCAACAAAGCTTGAACCCTAAATATAAGTGAGTCTCACTTTTAATTTATCCTCAAATATACTTATTAACCATTTAAAACAAATTTCTAACCATGTCTCACATGAATGGAACCGGTATATAAAGACTTAAAGATTTATAGAAAGATAATTATTTAGCTTTGAATCTTCTTTAGTAAAATACTATCAAATTTTCTCGATTAATTAGTGAACCATGTTAAAATAATTTAGATCAAACAAAAAAAAGAAACTAGAATTCTCAATAATCTATTTATTATGATTGCTTAGGGTTAATCTAAATACGAAGAAGTTATATATAGGTTAAACTGAAAATATTATTCTACCCTTAATAAATAAGACTAAATAAATATTATTTAACATCTCTCCTTAAACTCACGATGTGGCAGCTACAAGTATCGAAAGTTTACCAAGTAGAAAACGAAAACGAGAAATGGAATGCGTCCTGGTAAAGAAATCTGCAATCTGCAAGGAAGAAGAAATAAAAGGCAAGGTAATGGTGCCATACTTGAGATGATGACGAGTAAGATGACAATTGATCTCAAAGTGCTTAGTTTGCTCATGAAAAACCGAATTGTGAGCAATCTAAATAGAACACTAGTTGTCACAATACATAGGAGTAGGATAAGAAAAAAAAACTCTCATATTAGCAAGTAACCAACGTAATCAAACAATCTCTTTGGTAGTAGATGTCATAGCACGATATTATGCTTCGATGGATGACTGAGAAACAATAGATTGCTTCTTGCTCATCCAAGAAATAAGAGAATCACTTAAAAAGATACAAAACCCAGTAACAGACTTGCGATCTGTGGGATCACTACCGTGATCAGCATCAGAGTATACACGCAGCTCTAAGAAAGAGGTGGATGAAAGTAAAAGACTCTGAAAAATTATGCTTCGAAGATATCGCAAAATACAAAGAACAGCTGCCCAATGAACAATAGTAGGAGAAGCAACAAACTGACTAACATCATGAACAACATATGCAATATCTGGACGAGTAATGGTGAGATATACCAATCTCCCAACAATATTACAGTATAAAGTAGGATCTATCAAAGTTAAACCATCAGAAGAAGAGTACCTTGCATTAACCTCAATAGGAGTATCTATAGTCTTGTTATTGGAAAGTCTAGTCTACTCAAGAATATCTGCAACATATTTTGACTAAGAAAGAAGGTAACCTCTAGGTGAGTATGCTACCTTAATTCTGAGGAAATATCAAAGATAACCCAAATTCTTCATTTCAAACCATCTAGCCAACTTTGTCTTTAAAACTAAAATACCATCAATGTCATTGTTATTATTCATTTTTGGGCCCCACGTGCTGGAGATTGTGTATATCCTTCTTGAACCAAATGCAGGAGTTTAGTTCATGGTTGTTGAAAAATTGACAAAAACAGAGAAGAAAGAAATGTTTTTCGAACCTTGTTTCAACTACCTTCTGCTATATGTATCCTCCCTCCTTTGCTGCCAAAATCAGCAGGATTCTTAGGCTAATTAGGACTCTTCAAACGCTAAATTTGTTTTTTTTTTATCTGGTCTTTAAGATTGGATAAATCCCTTAGAATTTGCACTAAAAAAACTGATTCTGCTGCTGTTGCAATTCTGTTGTAATACCAACTTGTTGATTAATTTTATCTAAAATTCATAGCAACGGAGCCAAAAACTTGTTGATTAATTTCACAAGTATACAAATCATAACAAGTAATAAAATAATGAGTATAGTATCATCCCACAAAGATATGTAAAAATTATATATATATTGACCATCCGGTACTCAAGCAGGAGAGATCGAGGGAGCGATCTCTTCAGAAATATCCTCCGGTGAAGCAGGAGAGATTCAAATCATGTACAGCCACAACTTGAGACATTGTAGGCCTGAGAGAAGGTGATTGATCAGTGCACATCATTACCAATTTCGGAACAATGTTCGTTTGGTTCCCGTCGTCATGGAAATAAAACAAAAGATTACAAACATGAAATGATGAATCAATACAGATTTCTTATTTTTTTATTTTACTCTTTCAAAAAAAAACATGAGTGTGCGCGTGCTTTTTTAATTAACTATTGAAATTAATTATTTTAAATAAATACATTAATTTCACAAATTTATTAATTAATTATCAACATCTGATGTATTTTTTTTTAAATGCAATTGAACCTTGGATTGCATTAATACAACCATAGATAGGATGGTTTTGTCAGATCCTAATTTTGAGATTATCTTTAGAGGCTTGATCCATATAGTACTTTAATTTCATTGCTAGTATTTTCGAGAGTACGGTTGGAATTCATCAAGATGCTATCTAGTTTAATTGTCTTTTTATCTGTAAATTAAGCTAGGAAAATAAGATTTATTATCGGGTCTTATTATTTAAATGTTGTTTATCAGATAATAAAATTAGTTAATACATATTATATAATCTACCTATATAAAAAATATTATAGTCATACTTTTATGTTGTAATTACCACCATTATTGTCGCACGTGTGCAGCATCGCGGCGATCGTCCACTCTTAGGATTGTTATCCTGGAAAAATTAGGAAAATGGGGAGATAAGGATTCCTTGTCTTTTATCAGGGTATAGATGGAATATGAGTCGCCACTTAGTATTTTTGTCACTAGAAACCCTAACTGGTCTAAAAAATCAGGTACAAGGACTGGTTGCGTAAAAGAAAGGTATTAGCAACCAAACTACGCCCTACCTAAGGTAAGCTATATTGTTTGATTGTCTGATAAAATCTAAGGTATTGTCATGTTTTCTATTTGTTGGTTTCTCTAAAGTTCAAGAAAAGCTCTCCTCAATGAGAAGGTTCTTATCTTATTATACAAAACCTAATCATTCTAACGTCAATAAAAAGAACTATATTTTTAATATCGAGAATATATTTTACATATAAATTCGTAATCCCAGATACTAAAAAGAGCAAAATATTTTTTTGGTTATTTTTGAAATATTAGTCTAGTTCTCATTACTTTAATAAACTGGTTATTAAAGCCAAAATACATGTTAAAACATGTTTTTTTTTCCTTTGTTGTATAAAAATACGACAAGATTTTTTCTTTTTTATGTTTGAGAGACCTGGCTGTATATAAGAAAACAAGACATCTTTTTTTTTCTGTGTAAATTGTTTTTGCAACTTTTCAGAGAAAACCGGGTATTTTAATACCGGATTTGTATCTTTACAGTATAAAAATACAAACCAATATTAATCAAAATTGGTAAAAAAATACATGAGAAAATAAAAAATTTTCCAAAAGGTTTTTTGGAATTTTTTTGCTTAATATATAATATTATTATATTATAAATATATAAAGAGATGGGTTGGCCCAAATATATTGGGTTGAGCCCATCCTAGCTGGGCCGAAATAGGCCCAGAATCGATTGGGCCGACATCGGCCCAAGACACAAGGTGGGCCGGCTTGGCACAAAGGTGTTGGTTTGGCTTGGCCCACAAGATTTTTTCTCTATTTTTGGATGGGCTAGACCCGGCCCAACCATTTTGGTCTGGGCAGGCGTTGTTCGGCCCCGTGAACAATGAATTAATTCACTCATCGCTGTTCACATTCAATGTGAACAGTGGAGAGTGAATTAATTCACTCTCCACTATTGACTTTGCAAAACAGTGGAGATGGCGAGGCAGCAATTGAAGAAGATGGAAGAGGAGAGGGTTGGAGGAAAACAGACCAAGTGGTGGCTCACGACTGTTCTGGTGGTGGTGGTGGTGGCAGGATATGGTTGCAGACAGTGGCGTTGTAGTGGTTCTTCCTCTTCTCTCTTTTGTTTTTTCGTTCTCTTTTTTTTATTATTATTCTTTTATCTCTCTCCTTTTGTTATGTTTCCTTTCCTTTTCCTTCTTGTTCCTTCCTGTTTGTCTCTATTTTCTTCTTATCATTTTCTTTCTCCTCTGTTTTCTTCTCTCTCTCTCCCTCTCTCAAACAATGTTGTCTCTCTTTTTCATTCTTCCCTCTCTTCTTTCTCTCTATTTTTTTCTCGCATCTCTTTCATCCCTCTCCCCTGGTATTTATAAGGGCAAAACAGGGGAGAGAGGGCTACTACCCCTGTCTAGTCATGGCACGAGGGTAGGGTGGTCGGACAACCCCTAGGCAGCTACACGCAGGGCTTGTCCCCTCTGTTTTTTCATCTAATGGTAGGCTACGGGTGTGGGTTATGTCAGGGTTTGGGCAAGTGGGGGGGAGAAAGAGAGGGTAGCATTGTAGGGGAGAGAAACTTCTTCTTTTCTTACCTCTGCGTGTTCAGGGAAAGAAGAAGACCCACAGTGCCTATCGCAAGTGCCCGTGCGGCATCGATGGCGATTTTCATTGTTTATTTGTTTAATTTGGGAGTCGCCACCTAATATATGATTGAAAGTTACTAGGAAACCTGAATGTACTGGTCTTTGTCAGAGATTCACGAGTAAGGGACTGATTGTGGCTAGGGAAGGTTTTAGCACCCCTAATGCACCCTACCTGAGGTAAACTACTTCGTAATTTGATGTGTTATACAAGTTTTAAAGGTTTTGTCTTTTCATCGAATATTAGAAATACGTCTTACATATAAGTTCGTCATATATATAAGTTCATCTTACATAGAAGTTCGTAATTTGATGTGTTATACAAGTTTTAAAGGTGATGTCTTTTCATTGGATATCAGAAATACGTCTTACATATAAGTTCGTCATATATATAAGTTCGTAATCCTTAACCATGAGCAAATCAAAACATTAAATTCTTCTTGTCTTTTTCGTTCTTTTTTTTATCCTTTGGTTTTACCATTCAAAAACACATAAAAGAATACAAACACCCACACACATCACTTTTTACATGTTTACAAAATAATATAAATTAAACAAAAAACTAATAATAATTTAGATACATATTCCAACATGTAAAAAAATTACAAAATAGACCCCTAAAAATCTAGGAATTGTAGAGGAGGACTTCTGGGAATACAAGAACAATGGCGGCGCATCTTCCCCACGCACCGTCGTCGCCGCAAGCAAAGCCTAAGAGAATGGTGGTTCTGGGACATTTTCTCCTTCTCTCCCTTTTTACACCGGTAGTGATAACCACCGTCACCTGCAAAAGAAGAAAAAAACACAAGCACAGTTTCGGTTCTTCCTCCCCTTTCTTAGATCTGCCCTCTTCGGGGTTACGAGGCTAGCTTCTAGCTGCTATTTTGGTTGTTACTGTTGAGGAGACCAGAGGAGGGTGATCGCTCTATTATAGCTGACGGTGAAGGAAATGGCGGGGATCTGTGGGCTGCTAGATCTTCGATAGAGATAGTGTTGCTGCGGTTGATGAGGGAGACCATGGGTCTATAGCTGCTGAAACTGCGGTGGAGATGGGAGTGGCTGCCCAGTCGGTTTCGGGTTGGTCAAGAGAGAACAGGGAAAATGGGGATGAGATGCAGACACTGGGAAGGAACGGCTAAAAGGGAGATTTGGTGAGGGGTTGTCTTGGCTGAGAGGGAGGCTTCTTCGAGTGCATTGGAAGAAGAGGAAATGGGGACGGTCTCGGTGAGAGGGAGAAGATGGTGGATCTGGTTTGCTTTTTAGTGAAGGGCTGAGAAGACCAATGGAAGATGGGGGTGGCGGCTTTGGCTTGAGAAGATGAAGTTTTGGGTTTTTAGGGTTTCTCTTTTTTCTGACCCTCAAAATTCTGTTTCAAAATTGGCCTCCATTGTGGATGTTATGTAGTCTAGTATTTATAGGAGAAGTGTGGCTTGGCTACAAACACATTGGTCCCTCAACTTTTTTTTTATATTTTGAATTTATTTTAAAAATAAACTATATCAACATCGACTCAACAAGAAAAATCAGTGATTGTAAAATTAACATGTTAAAAGTTGAACGCGTTTAAAATACCTTAAAAAATTTAAATTCTTCTAAGATGACGTTGAAAATACTAAAAACGATGCAAATATATCAAGAATGCATTTTTTTGGGGTTTTAATTGTTTTTTGCTATTTTTGGTTTTTCTCAAAAACTTATCAAATATTGGGTCAACAATTGGGTAGCAATAGATGCCTCCTGTTTACAATGCTTACGAAGCAAAACTTCATCAATGTTTTGCATGGTAAGCTTGTAAAGAAAACAAAAGGTCTTTCTGGCTTGCTGAGTGATTCACTCATCCAAGGACTTCATTTTTTGAAAGAAAATGGTCTCATTATCTTGGGTGACCTGCCCCTTTTGTAGAAAATTGGTCTTTTTTCACGGGCGACTTGCCCACACACTCACATTGGTCTATTTTCATGGGCAACTTGTCCACACATACTCATTTTGGTCTATTTTTAAGGGCGACCAGCCCACGCACACTTACCCTGGTCTATTTTCACGGGCAACCTGCCCTTTCGATTGGGTTAACCTGAGATCCCATCTGGCGGTCTCTTTTAACCAGAACCAAAATCTCTACTTGTAGCTCAATCAACCTGAAATCCCATCTAGCAATTCCTTTTAACCAAAGCTAAACTCTGTGTGTGATTGGGTTAGCCTGAGATCCCATTTGGCGATCTCCTTTAACCAGAACCAATACAAAAATGTGTGTGTGGTCTCATTGTAATGAGTGACCTACCCAAGTGAAAAAAAATGTGAAGTGGTCTCATTATATTGGGTGACCTACCTAGGTGGAAGATATGAAGTGGTCTCATTGTAATGGGTGACCTACTGACACGACCAAAAGTGAACAATATAAATCTAGATTAACCATTTAACAAGCAAAGTATTAAAAGTGAACAAGATAACAAATATAAAACATGTTAGTATCAAAAATTAAGGTCCATGTTGATTTTATATTATACTTATTCTTACACTATTAGTGTAACCTTTTCACCTTAACATGATAAACTTAGCTAAACATAATGAAAGAGAGAAACATAAATAAACAAGGAAAGGAAATGAAAAGCATAAGTAAGAGATTAATATAAGCAAAACTTAAGCATTACAAAATATAAAGAGAGAGCAAGAGCATGATCTTGATCTCAAAACCTAGATCTTAAATGCATGGCAAATGCCTCCTTTTATAGGCCAAAATTTAGAACTATTGATTTCATGACTAATTGTTGAGTGGGTGGCCAACTCTTGACTTGGTGACAATCATTATCTTCTTGTCTGAACAAAACGTCATTGCTAACGTCAGAATTCGAACAGACTTGAATCATGAAAGTTCTAGGAAATTGTCTCAGCTTTCCAGGAAAAAAAATTGAGGTCATTTGGACTTCTAGAACTCGAGATATGGGCTGAACACTGAACAATGTCTGAGCTGCAAGACAATTCGAACTTCTCTGTTGAAAACGACCTTTTTAAATCTTAGACTCCTCATGAAAGTGCAAAATGATGATATAAAACCTTGATAAAAATGCACTTTTAAGTACTAATCACACCCTCAACCAGCTTATTTCTAGTCCCTAGTAATCAAAGGGTTAAAATTAAAAAACAATTTGCAAATTTCATAAAGTAAGGCATTCATCATTCAACTTCCATTAATCTATCCAGTTAAACAAACTCTCATTAAATTTATATATCTGCTCAATACCTCTTAAACAAGATATTAATAAACCCTTTTTTTGTGCTCAATATATCAGCACATAGTTATGGGGCTTTACTTGGAAGAAACCAAAATTTTTGTTCTAATGTTTAAGGTTAACTTCCTTGGGTTAAGATTATTATATTTTTCTTTTTTTTTCTTTTTTTAAATATATATACATATAACTTAAAACACAATGCATCTTTAACCCATGTAACGAGCTTTCGGCTAATGACTCCTAGACCAGTTGGTCTTAGGGCATTAAGTGTTGAGACACCCCTCCGAGCTTAGTAACTCAGGTTGCAGATACTGATACGTAGATAGTGCAATGTTTGATTCCTTTAAGCTTTTCTCCTTAACCCATGTAACAAGCATTGGGTCAATAGCTCCCAAGTTAGTTGACTTTACGGTATTAGGTGTTAAAACACCCATTCGAACTTAATTGCTTAGGTTAGGGAGGCTATGAAACCAAACTTCTCTATGTTTTTATTATCATCATCTTTTTTTTATTTTTTTTATATACTAACCCTTTCCCTTAGTTGTTACCTTTAACAAAAGAACATAAATAATATAATAATCCAATATGCAACCCATAATCATATGTTAAAGTGTGTGTGTGTGTGAATGAAGGTTTAAGAATACTTGTTAAATGTATATGAGCGGAATTAAGTGATAAGAATGCGAGAGTTTGTAAACCTGAATATTTCAAGAAGTATTCTGATAGACCTTATTAAGAATGTTTACTAAGATGCGTCTCAAGAGTCACTTTAATAAAAGAACTCCTTTACTCTGTCATCCTAGTAACAACAGTTTTGCAAATGGTTTATGAAATAGAAAATACAGTTAGTTAAATTTTTTTTTTTAATATCAACTACTACCCTCTCCCCCCAACCAAAACGAGACATTGTCCTCAATGTCCTAAGGTAGAAAGATAGAGTATAGAAGACATCACCTGAAACAACAAACATTGACAAACCTGAAACACACTTAAACAAATATAAAAAACAACAAAACACAATAATAAAACCAAAAGACACAAAGTTTTTACAAACAAAGGCTCAAATCCAATTTAAGCTTTTTACAGCTTTCCTTAGTTGACCAATTTATGCGATTCATGGAGGGATCAATTACAGGGATGAAAGATTGTAGTTGGTTAATCAATTGTTCAGCAGTAGCAGCAGAGATTATGATTTGTCGTGCTGAAGATGTTAGAAATTCCTGTTCCACAGCTTGATCAAGAAAAGACAACAAATTATCATAAAAACCATTAACATTTAACAGACCTATGGGTTTATGGTAAATGTGCAGTTGGGCTCAAGAGAAAATATGAAAGATCTCTTCCAATGTGCCCAAACCACCTGGTAAAGCAATGAAAGCATCATCATCGTTAAACATTGCATTTAGTCGATTGGACATTGTGGGGACCTGTAGTTCTTCTCCAATTGTTTTGCCATTGATGTCCCCTTTTACTAAAGCTTTGGGGACGACCCTCAAACCTTGACTACCTCCTAAAAATGTAGCTATTGACACACACCCCATTAACCTAAGGTTGCCTCCTCCATATACTAAATGAATCTTTCTCTCAGCTAGTACCTGACCAAGATGATTTGTTGATTCTAGAACTCTTTTTCTTTCCCAGGACTGGATCCACCGAAAACACAAATATTTCTTATGTTATGACTTGAGGAACCTGCCATTTCTACACACTTTTATATTTATTGAATGTATGGGTTGAGTAGAAATGAAGGGAAGGAATAGATAAGAAATTGAAAATGCAATCATACCACCTATATGTAGGCCAGCTGGAGTCTCTCCCTCTCTCTCTCTCTCTCTCTCTTTCTCTCTTTATTTATTTATTTATTTATTTTGAAAAAGCATGTATATGTACAGGTAGTTGTGATTGTGGCTCACATCTTCCTTTGGTTTTACATCCAAGAACGGCTTAAACACCCTCTATGAGTCGGGGATAGGCTTCTCATCCAGTTTTCTTAAAAACTGGCAAACAGGGTCTGTTTTAGTCAGATTTCCAAGACTATGTCGAGCATGTTCTTTATGGAATTGTGGCCATAAATCATGAATTGCACGATGTACATCTCCACTAGGATGCGTCTGAAGAGTCAATAGAAGATTATCTAAAGGCCCCTTACTTAGGCCATCCTTAATGAATTGTATTTTATCTTCACGGTTTACAAATACCATTCCTAAAGAATGACATGTTGCATTACAAGTCCATCTGGCACATGTGTGACAGACTTTCAGTCGTTTTGCATGACGTTTATTTGCAAAATTGCTTTTACCTATCCCATGCATGTATGAAATGAAAGAATTAGAGGACTCACCTGATAATCGGACCTTTGATTCAATTAGCCAGCGAATATCTTCAGGAATTCCATGATTCATTAACAACCTCAATCTTACACATCTAGCATGGTAAATTTTTGTAATCGCATTTTAAGGCAGAGCAGGAAAAGAGATTCAATTTTTCATGACTGGTGTCTATTTTCAAATGAGAATTGGAGAAGAGATTCAAAGAAGGGAGAAAGAGCAAAAAATTGCACAAATATATACACAGTTATAGTTATCATGGCAAACTAAAAGAACTAACTTAAGAGTCACGGGGTACCGTTATCCGCCATTTGACCGAGGTGAGAGAGACTAGCAAAACAAAAGTCACACAAAAAAGAAACACAAAAACAATGTGAGAAAAAGAATAAATCTTTATATACAGGATCACCCAATTTAATAGAGTCATTTTCAACTGAAACATTTTCAAAGTAAACTTTCAAACGATATCCATTTACCTTGAAAACATTGTCATTCTTTGGATTCTCGATATCACAGGCTCTATATGGATACACATGTTTCACAATATAAGGACCGCTACATCTTGATCTTAGATTTCCAGGAAATAAATGGAGTCGAGAATTATAAAGCAAGACTTTTTGACCAACATTGAATGTTTTTCTCAGTAGTTTCTTGTCATGAAACTCTTTAATTCTTGCTTTATGAATTCTTGAATTTTCATATGCATTATTTCTTATTTCCTCAAGCTCATTTATTTGTAATTTTTGCAGCTAACTAGCATTGTCAAGGTTTGAATTGAAAGCTTTAATAGCCCAATAAGCTTTATGTTCAAGTTCTACAGGCAAGTGACAAGGTTTTCCATACACTAGTCTATAAGGTGACATATCTAATGATGTTTTATAAGCAGTTCGATAAGCCCAAAGTGCATCATTAAGTCTTAAAGACCAATCTTTCTAATTAGGGTTCACTGTTTTCTCCAAGATCTGTTTGATCTCCCTATTAGCAAGTTCTACCTGTTCACTCGTCTGAGGGTGATAAGGGGTGGCAACTTTGTATGTGATTCCATATTTCTTCATTAAAGACTCAAATGACTTGTTGCAGAAATGTGTTCCACCATCACTTATCATGACTCGAGGGATTCCAAATCGACTCAAAATATTTTCTTTCAAAAACTTTATCACTGTTTTGTGATTATTGTTTCGACTTGGAATTGCCTCTATCCATTTTGAAACATAATCTACTGTGACTAATATATACAAGAAACCAAATGATGGATTTTCTGCCATGTCTTTCCTCAAATTCGCATGCTCTCTTGCTCTCCCCGGTCACGCCTAAAGATATTCGCAAGGTAGTTTTCAACATAGGGGATGACAAAGCACTTGGTACAGATGGCTATTCTTCATCTTTTTTCAAAAGTGCTTGGCATATAGTTGGTGAAGATTTTTGTGCTGCTATTCAAGATTTCTTCCTTTCTGGTCAGCTCCTTCGGCAGGTTAATCACTCCATAATTGCTTTGGTCCCTAAATCAGCCAATGTTACATCTCCATCTGATTTCAGACCCATCTCCTGCTGCAATGTCATTTATAAGGTCATTGCAAAGATTATGGCTGGTCGTCTGGCTCATGCTCTTTCAGATATTATCAGCCCTTTGTAAAATGCCTTCTTGGGTGGACGATTTATGAGTGATAACATTAATCTTGTTCAGGAGCTTCTCAGGCAATATGGCAGAAAACATTCCTCTCCTCGTTGCCTGTTGAAAGTGGACTTCAGGAAAGCTTTTGACTCTGTTCAATGGGTCTTTTTAGAGAACCTTCTTCTGCAGCTTGGGTTCCCAAACCAGTTTGTTTCTCTTCTCATGCAATGCGTCTCCACTGTCTCATACTCTGTTGCTGTGAATGGGGATCTTCATGGGTTCTTTCTGGGCAAAAGTGGCATTAGATAGGGGGATCCTTTATCTCCATACCTCTTCATTTATTGTATGAAATACTTCTTCAGGATGCTAAAGCTAGCCTCTCAACAAGTTGGCTTTCGATTTCATCCTAAATGCCAGTTCCAAGGGCTTACTCATCTTGTTTTTGCTGATGACATCCTCCTTCTCTCACGGGGTGATGCTTCTTTGGTTAGATGCCTTCTTCAGCAGCTTCACCTTTTTGGTCAAACTTCAGGGCTGGTAATAAATCCATAAAAATCTTCTATCTTCTTCGGCGGAGTCAGGGATGCTCATAGGCAAACCATCCTTACTGAATCAAGTTTTAGGGCAGGACTTTTCCCCTTCACTTATTTAGGGGTTCCCTTGAGTCCCAATCGGCTACTAGCTAGTCAGTTTGCACCTCTACTAAATGCCTTGGAGTTGACAGTTCAAGGTTGGATTGGCAAACATCTCTCATATGTAGGTCGTCTTGAGCTTCTTCGGTCTGTGCTCTTTGGGAAAGTTCACTTCTGGCTAAACATTTTTCCCATGCCAGAGGTTGTTCTTCACAAAATCATCAACATCTGCAGGAATTTTTTATGGACATGGGACACCAGGAAAAATGGCTCAGCCTTAGTTGCATGGAAACTTCTTTGCCTGCTTAAAGTGGAAGGAGGCCTAGGTCTTTTTGATCTTAAAGCTCGCAACAGAAGCTTCCTTGCCAAACAACTTTGGAATCTTCATCTTAAAATGGATTCGGTATGGATTCGTTGGGTGCGTCACTTTTATTTGAGCCATGAAGATATTTGGAATGCTCAACCAAACCAGCACTCTTCCCCACTATGGAAGTTCATCCTTTCGGTCCGGGACTTTTTTTCTCTTCATTGTGGTAGTTTAAGGGAAACTATCCAGTTGGTCTACAAATGTAGGCCTTTTTCTTGCTCATGCATATCAATTCCTTCGACCAGTGGGTGCAACTATTTCATGGCATAGGGTGGTTTGGGAGCAGTGGTCCTTACCTAAGTACAATTTCATTTTATGGTTGGCTGCTTTGGGTAAACTCCGCACTCGGGATCGATTGAGATTCATCCCTATTGATCCCATCTGTGTCTTCTGTAGGCAGGAGGAAGAATCTCACAGGCACTTATTCTTTCTTTGTGGATGGCCAGGTCATCTATGGTCGATGATAATAGCCTGGTTGCGGTTAAACAGGGCCATGAACTCCCTGTCTAGTGCTCTATGTGGGTTGCACCCTAAGAAGAGGAGTATGGCAGCTCGTATGAGAAGGGTTTCTCTGGGCATAGTGGTTTACTTAATCTGGGAGGGGTATAACCGTATAATTTTTTATAGCAATTCAAGAGATGTCCATACAGTCTTCAAAAGATTCCAAGTCCTGTTCTTCATCATCTTCCACTTTTATGAGAGGGATCACTCTCTAATACATGTGGGCTGATGTTTTGGGAGTGCACGGTCCAGTTTTTGACATGCACGTATTTATACATGCTGAAGATTGCTATTGGGCTCACCACTTTATCTTACATCCTCCCTATGTCTGTTGCTCTTGGCTTTCTTTTTGGGATTCGTCGCTACGAGGTTGCATGGCTCATACATTCTGGCTTCACGTGTCTCATTTGCTGTTGGGCTCACTTACTCCTGTCAACAGGTGGTTCGTGGTTCTTGGCTTCAAGCTTGGGGCTTTTTATGTACAGAATGTTAGCATTTAGTTGTTTATGATCTATTTCTTTTTTTTTTCGGGTTTGTTGTTGACATCTCCTTTCCTCGGTTATCTTTGGCACCTGTAACTTTGGGTTCCTTAGATAACCAATGGCCTATTGTACTTTTCTTTGTGCTTGCTGGGAGCCTGTTCCCATTGGCTTGCTTTGTACAGGTTTATTACTGGCTTGCTGGTCTTCCAGCTAGTCTACCTTTTTTATCTATAAAATTCTAACATTTGATCAAAAAAAGAAACCAAATGATGGAGGAAATGGACCCATGAAATCCATACCCCAACAGTCAAAGATTTCAATGACAAGAATAGGATTTAAAGGCATCATGTGACGTTTTGAAATAGATCCCAACTTTTGACAATTTTCACAAGTCTTGCAAAATGCATGTGAGTCCTTGAACATGGTGAGCCAGTAAAATCCACTTCGTAAGATTTATATAGTTGTCTTTTTTGATGAGAAATAACCCCCACATGCCTCAAAATGATAAAATTTAATGACACCACTTACCTCATTGTCAGGAATGCATCTTCGAAATATTTGATCAGGATAATATTTGAATAAATAGGGGTCATCCCAGTAAAAATTCTTCACTTCGTTCAAGAACTTTCTTTTGTCTTGGGTACTCCAATGAGCTGGCAATTGTCATGAAACAAGAAAATTGACAATATTAGCAAACCAAGGCATTGTAGAGATAAAAAATAAAGATTCATCAGGAAAGTAGTCATCGATTGGTGTGATGTCAGATCTCGACTCTGTTGTCAATCTTGACAAATGATCTGCGACAATATTTTCGGTGCCTTTCTTATCTTTGATTGTGATATCAAATTCTTGTAGTAACAAAATCCACCGCACCAATCTAGCTTTAGAATCTTTCTTAGAAAGAAGATATTTCAATGCTGCATGATCACTAAAAACAACAACAGGTGAGCCAACAAGATAAGACCTGAATTTTTCACATGCAAATACTACTGCAAGTAATTCTTTTTCAGTGGTGGTGTAATTCATTTGAGCACTATTTAAAGTTTTACTTGCATAGTAAATTACATAAGGTTTCTTATCTTTTCTTTGTCCCAAGACAGCACCCATGACATAATCACTAGCGTCATACATTATTTCAAAAGGTAATGGCCAATCAGGAGGTTGAATGACAGGAGCAAAAGTAAGCAAGCTTTTAAGTTTAACAAAGGATTTTTCACATTGTTTAGTCCATTCAAAAACATTTTCCTTTGTTAGAAGGTTACACAATGGTTTAGATATTACACTAAAATCTTTGATGAACCTTCTGTAAAAACCAACATGTCCTAAGAATGATCTAACATCTTTAATAGATTTTGGTGTTGGCAAGTTAGCAATTAACTCGATTTTAGATTTGTCAACCTCAATTCCTTTTGATGAAACAATGTGACCAAGTACAATGTTGTTTGTTACCATAAAATGACATTTTTCCCAATTCAGTACAAGATTCTTCTCTTCACACGTGTTCAAAACCTTTTCCAAGTTAGTGAAACAATCATCAAATGAATCACCAAAAACAGAAAAATCATCCATAAAAATCTCAAGAAAATGTTCAACCATATCACTGAATATGCTAAGCATGCATCTTTAAAATGTGGCTAGTGCATTACATAATCCAAAAGGCATTATTCGATATGAAAAAGTACCAAATGGACATGTGAAAGTAGTCTTCTCTTGATCTTCTAATGTAATTTTAATTTGGTTGTAACCTAAATAGTCATCTAGGAAATAATAAAATTTATGACCTGCAACTTTTTCTAAGATTTGATCCATGAAATGTAAATGGGAAATGATCTTTTCTAGTCATTGAATTAAGTTTCCTATAGTCAATGCACATGCGCCAACCAGTAATAGTCCTAGTTGGAATTAACTCATTTTTCTCATTTGTTATCACAGTGACTCCAGACTTCTTGGGTACAACTTGGGTAGGACTTGCCCATTTGCTGTCAGAAATAGGATAAATGATTCAATTATCTAGAATTTTCACTACTTCTTTCATATTAGGATGAAGCCTTCGTTGCATTTCTCTAGAGGGTTTAGCATCTTCCTCCAAATAAATCTTGTGTGTGCAAATCAAAGGACTAATTCCTTTTATGTCAGCTATGGTTCATCCTAATGCATTTTTGTGCATTTTCAGAGTTTGTAATAACTTACCTTCTTGATGTGCATTAAGTTTTGAAGAGATTATTACCGAAAAGGTTTCATTTTCTCTCAAAAAAGAGTATTTGAGATTGAATGGTAACGACTTCAAATCAGGTTTTAGTGGTTGAATACTTAAAGGTATGGACTCAATTAATCGTGGTGGCAATTCTTCAATTTGTAGTCTCCAATTACATGCCTTTGATTCTTCCTGAAAATAGACGATTTACAAATCGTCAGATTCATCAATCTCAGTTTCACTGGAAGTGGTTTGAAATTGAGCATGAACTAATTTTGCAATAAAGTCCACTTCCAGTAAATCATTATCATCTCCAAGTTGCCTGCAAATGTTGAAAATATTCATCTCCAATGTCATGTTTCAAAATGATAGCTTCATTAGTCCATTCCTACAATTAATTAATGCATTAGAAGTTGTAAGAAATGGATGTTCTAAAATGACAGGACTTGAATTACATGCTTCAACAGGTTGTATATCCAAGACAACAAAATCTACAGGGTAAATGAATTTATCAACTTGTACAAACATATCCTCAACTATTCCTCTCGGCACTTTTACAGATCTATCAACAAGTAAAAGAGTTACAGAAGTTGTTTTTAACTCACCTAGATTGAGACTTTGAAAAACTGAATATGGAAGTAAATTCACACTAGCTCTAAGATCAAGTAAAGCTCTTTCAATTTTATGTTCTCCAATAAAGCAAGAAATTATAAGACAACCAAGGTCTTTATATATTTCAAAGCATTATTGTTCTGAAGAATAGCACTTACTTGTTCGCATAAAAATGTTTTCTTTTTCACATTCAGTTTTCTCTTCACAGTGCACAGATCTTTCAAAATTTTAGCATAGGAAGGTACATGTTTAATAGCATCCAACAAAGGTATATTGATCCTTACCTGTTTGAAAGTTTCAAAGATTTCAAAGTTGTGATTGACTTTTCTTTGTTTGGTCATGGCATGAGGAAATGGAAGTGCTGGCGGGGAATCAGTCTTTTCTTTGCAATGTTCAGATTCAACCCCTTCCTTACCCTCATATATTGACTCATCATCATTCTCACAAGGTTCAAGAGTGGGTTTTTCAATAACCTTACCACTACGAAGAGTAGTGACTGATTTGACTTGATCCATGTGTTGGCTTCCAAAACTACTTGCATTTGCATTGTATTGCCCCCTGGGATTTTGCTGTGGTTGAGATGGAAACTTACCTTTCTCTTGAAAACTGAGAGCAGATGTGAACTTTGCAAGAGTTTCTTTAAGATCTGCCATGGTTTGAACATTTTGAGTGTTGATTGTCTCCTGCTTTTCAATGAATGTATGCAATGTTTCCTCAAAATTTCTTCTTGGAGGTTGAGCATAAGGCGGTGCATATCCATGAGAATTTTAGAAAGTGTGGTGTGCTTGAAACGGTGGCTGTGAAGTTTGTGCAATATTGTTACCACTCTTCCAACTGAAATTTGGGTGATTTCTCCAACCAGGGTTGTATGTTTGCGAGTATGGGTTATGATTGGGCCTTCGAAAACTGTTTAAAGCATAGGCTTGTTCATGGAGTCATTCTTTGAAATAAGACAAAGTTGGACAGTCATTGGTTGCATGTTCATTTGTTTCATAGATTTGACACACAATGTCTTGAACAGATTTTAATTAACCACTCTTTTTACATTCAAGTGCCTCGATATTTCTAGCTAAAAATGCAAATTTGGCTTGGAGGTCATGATCTTCCCTAAGGTTGTACATACCTCCACTAGATGTATGAGGTTGCGTTTTACCCGATGCTTTATAAGTGCCCGTAGTGTCCCAATTTTGAGCATTTTCAGCTAGCAAATCTAGGTACTCCATTGCTTCATCAGGGTCTTTATTTTCAAAAGTTTCATTGCACATAAATTCCACCATTTGTCTATCTTTAGGTGTTAACCCTTCATAAAAATGTGAAACCAATCTCCATGTTTCAAAACCATGATGAGGGCAAGTAGCAAGTCTCGATACCTATCCCAACATTGGTAAAATGTTTCACCTGGTTTTTGAGTGAAAGTGGTGATTTGTCTTTTGAAAGAGCTTGTTCTGTGAGATGGAAAAAACTTCTTTAAAAATTGTTGTTGCATTTCATTCCAAGCACGAATGGATCCTGACCTAAGATTTTGTAGCCATGTTTTAACTTTATCTTTTAATAAAAAAGGAAAAAGTTTTAATCTAATGGTATTCATGCTACAATTTAAGTCATTATAGGTGTTACAAACTTTTTCAAATTCTCTCGAATGCAAGCATGGATTTTCTAGATCTAAGCCATAAAAAGAAGGTAAAAGTAGAATAATGTCTGGCTTAAAATTAAAATGAGATGCATCAGGAGGAAAAACTATGCATGAGGGTGCACTTGTTCTTGTGGGATTCATGTGGTCTCTAATGTTCTAACACAGTTATTCTCATTATGACGTGACTGGTTATCTTCTTCGGCTATATTTTTTGAAAATGATGAGGATATCCTACAAAGTCTACCACTTAATGTACGTGACCAAACTCTCATGCACGTGTAGGAAGAGAATCAAAAGGAAGAAGAAAGCAAAAGCAAAAGAAAAAGAAACAAAATAAAAGAAATAAAGTTAGATACACGAAAAGTGAAAAGAAGAAATAAAATAAATATTATAATTTGTACAAGAATTTACCTCCCCGGCAACGGCACTAAAAACTTGACACAACCAAAAAATTGATGTCTTCTCCCAAGTGCAGCAGTGTCGAAGTAATAAATCACCTGGCAAGACCGGGGTCGAACCACAGGGAGGTTAACTATATAAATTATAGTTAACAACAACAACAACAACAACAACAACAACAACAATAACAACAATAATAATAAGTTAAAGAGAGCTTTGAGATGTGATATTGATGTAAGGATTAAACAAGGATAAAATAATTGTCCAGGTTAGAGGATCCACTAATGGTATTTCAAACAAGTATAGTATAAACTCTTTTTATTACTCAACTAGAAACCACACACAAAGGAGGTTCCAATCAGATTCTAAATTGTTAACATGATTACATTAGTTATCTTGTTCGAATAATGCTAATACTTGTAAATGTTGTCAGGCATTCATGATTATAAATTATGTTAACAACAAATCAAGTTCCTTTCATAGCACAGGTGTCGGTTATACCACATGGTTGGGCTATGAAAGTGCCAAGTATTTGTTGTACCAAGGGTTATACAACATAAATCTAGATTAATCATTTAACAAGCAAAGTATTAAAAGTTAACAAGATAACAAATATAAAACATGTTAGTATCAAACATTAAGGTCCATGTTGAGTTTATATTATACTTATTCTTACATCATTAGTGTAACCTTTTCACCTTGACATGATAAACTTAGCTAAACATAATGAAAGAGAGAAACATAAATAAACAAGGAAAGGAAATGAAAAGCATAAGCAAGAGATTAAAATAAGCAAAACTTAAGCATTACAAAATATAAAGAGAGAGCAAGAGCATGATCTTGATCTAAAATCCAAAATCTTAAATGCATGGCAAATGCCTCCTTTTATAGGCCAAAATTTGGAATTATTGATTTGATGACTAATTGTTGAGTGGGTGGCCAACTCTTGACTTGGTTACAATCCTTATCTTCTTGTCTGAACAAAATATCATTGCTAATATCAGAATTCGAACATGCTTAAATCATGAAAGTTCTAGGAAATTGTCTCGGCTTTCCAGGAAAAAAAATTGAGGTCATTTGGACTTCTAGAACTCGAGATATGGGTTAAACACTGAACAGTGTCTGGGCTGCAGGACAGATTCGGACTTCTCCGTTGAAAACGGCCTTTTTAAATCTTGGACTCCTCATGAAAGTTTAAGGCCTATGTCTTAGCTTTCCATCCATATAAAGCAAACCTAAATCCAAGATCTACAACTCTAGATATGACCCGATAACTGAACAGTGTTCTAGTTTGGACTGAACCAGCACCTCTTTTCTAAGTTTGGCCCTTTCTTTGTCCTTTCAATTTCAATACTTGAACTCATCAATCAATCCTTTCATTTATGTGATAGGCCTGCATTTAAGATGAACATTTACCATAAATTAAAGGTATCTTATGGTATCAGACTTGTTATTATAAAACATGGTTTAGTTAAAGAGTTATTGATACTTTAAGTGCAAAATGATGATATAAAACCTTGATAAAAATGCACTTTTAAGTACTAATCACCTACCTAGGTGAAAGATGTGAAGTGGTCTCATTGTAATGGGTGACCTACCCAGGTGGAAGATATGAAGTGGTCTCATTGTAATGGGTGACCTACCTAGATGGAAGATGGTCTTATTATAATGGGTGACCTACCCAAAATGAAGATAGTCTCATTGTAATGGGTGACCTACCCAGATGGAAAATAGTCTCATTGTAGTGGGAGACCTACCCAAATAAAAAATGTGACTTACCTGGCAAAATGACTTGGCTGGAAAAGTCCTGAAGGGATGATAGGATAAGGCTGAAAAACTTGGTACTTCCTGATTGCTGGGTTGATCTGAGACTCCTCTTGATGATAGGGTTGATCTTCTCATTTCTTTGAGATTTTCCTAATGGTAGAATTTGTCTCATCTTCTTCCCATTCCAAGGTCAAAACAGTGATTTCTTTGCTTTCATCAACTTAATGATTCTTTCTTTATCCACAATCTTGTTGGACTTCATTGAGGATCTTTCCTGTAACAATTAAAAAATATATGCAATCGTTTAAGGTTGGATGACATGCATGCATCCTTACCTGATTTGAAATATAAGCCCCCCCTTTTGATGCTCCATCATCATAGGGTGTCTTTGTTTTCATTCCAAAGCCTTCTCCGTCCTTTTGATTTGCTAGCTCATTTGCATGTTAGCCTCTCATTTGATTGTAAGTGCAATGCCCATCCTAGGCTGTCAGCGACAATTACTATTTTTGTTGTTTATCAAGCTTGACAATGCCTCCAAGTGTGGTGTTGCTTGATTTATCATGAAGGAGCATAAGAAATCATGCATTTCCAGGATTCTCTCAAGAACTGTTCTTTGTTTAGCTATTCACATCCTGCCAACACCCATCAAGAGGTTTTATATTATCAACCTCATCCTTGATTGCCAATCAGCCATGGACTTGCCTCTAGTTGAAACATACCCTTCAAGTATATACGGTCATCAACTTTCATGGAACTGCCAAGTCATTCAGACATGCATCTCATAGCTTGTAGTAAAATGCTCTTTGTTGTACGCTCGATGTTCTTCTCAATGGATTCCTCTCAGTCTGTTAAATCAGCTTATGAAAAGAAATGATTTGACATTATCAATGATGTTCATCACTTATATTCATGCGATGAAGTACACCTGTAAGCTTCAAAATAGATGGTCTCACAATCAGTCTTGGTGGCATGTATCTTTTCTATATTCATTCAAAAGCAACTGCACAATAACATCGATCGGCAGTCATAGTCATGTTTTCAGAGGGTAAACCCAGATAAAGATATAAAGTTGTCCTTTAAGTGCAGCTTTGTTTTCAATTGCTGTTTAAGTTCACTAAATCATGGAATGTTTTTCAACAACATTACTGCTAGTTGATTTGAACATGCTCATTCATCGGTTTATAGGCATTCTCCTTCCTTTCCACTGTTTTTTTTTTTTACATAACCTTTTGCAAAGTTTTCTTGGAGGACCTCCATTTTATGGCTTTTCTTCTTCTAGTCCTTTCTCAATCATTGCACTAGTTTTCTAAGCCTTTCCTTTAACATTAATTCTATCATTGTCTTAATCTTTTTCTAACAAAAGTCTCATATTTGCCCGAGTGTAGGGTGTGA